>ERZ772874.43-NODE-43-length-64189-cov-18.061683_pt1 | contig 64189 bp, 59 predicted proteins | sample MGYA00580586_ERZ772874 | MGnify/ENA primary metagenome ERZ772874 (study PRJEB29015, sample SAMEA2737952) | human oral metagenome | biome: human oral; feature: human-associated habitat; material: dental | place: China | collected 2154 ... | reverse complement strand
GCGCCCGCAGCGGCAGGCCGCGCGAGATCGACGACGCCGACCGCGCGTTCGTGGTCGACCTCGCGTGCCAGCGGCCCGCCGACCTGGGCTACGCCGCCGAGCTCTGGACGAACGACCTGCTCTGGGCCCACGTCAGGAAGGTGGCGGAGGCCGCCGGCCACCCGAGGCTCGCGACGCAGTGCAGGATGCGCAGCGGTGGGGTGTTGCGCAGGATGCGCGGAGGCGCGATGTGAGTGAACCACTCACATCGTCAGCGCGAAGTGAGTGGTTTTCTCGCTCTTGGCAGCACGAGTTGATATAGTCGAACTTGCAAAACCCCAGGTCAAAGTCTTGTTGAAAGTAGACTCGATGTGAGCGATTCACTCACATCGCGATGAGAAAAGTCCCTGCGGCAACGTCTACCCCTGTCATACTCGGAGGGCCACGTTAAAGCGTACGTTTTCGTCATATCGTTCGCCAAGACCCCAGTTAGTATTTTTTAAGGCGACGAAGACGTACACTTTACGAGATCTGGATTTTGAGGTTGTCCTTCCCATGCCGTCTTGAGATCGCCCATCGTCATGGCATGCGTGCGTGGAGTCCCTTGGGGAAGCTCGCATCTCGCCTGTGTGCGCGTACTGCGCACTCCTCGAGGCTCGCCGACACGACGATCGCGTCGCCCTCGATCGTCACGTCCTCCACGACGGTCTTCACAAGCGCGAGGACATACCGTAGAATCTTCGCCATGCGTCCGCCTCCCGTTGCCCCGGATACTTTTGGCGAAGTGGAATCCTACGGGAAAAGGGCGCCGAGCGCCCCCTTACAGGGCCGCTCCTGTCAGTCCTACCTGTTTTCAACACGTGAGCTGGGCAAAGCGGTCGATGGTCACCCACACAAACTACCGAAGAGCCGAAAATGACAGGGAAAAAGGTTCACGAGCTACAGCTCGATGATTGATCTTGCGCGGCCGCAGCGCCATCTGCGCACGGTGCCTCATCGATCGTCTCGGTATCGGAGGCGCGAGTGTCGTCGGCGGACCACGTTGACCGTTCGCGGTACGTGATTACAACGCCCTGTTCGCAAGATTGCTTTCGAGTAAAATCGTAGCCAACAGAGGGAGCCACCAGACGAGCGGCCGATGTGGAGGTGATACCAATGTTTTTACCCGTCACCTCATATAGTATCGTTGGCGCTGCCCCATGGCCCGCCCTGTTGCCTGTGCCAGTGACTGCAGTTCTTACGGCACGCCCACAAGTAAGAGCGGTCAGGCCCGCACTCTTGCTTCTGATCCACTTGATGTGCTTCATGTTGATAGGACTGGCTGCTTTGGGTCGTTGGAGGTTCGGTTTATGAGCAGGGCATCTCGATTCTCAGGTATCGTGCATAAGCTCTCATCCCCTTTGAGTGCAGCGGCAATCGCCTATCTTCTGACCATTGCTGTCACAGGTGCCATTGTAACCTCCAGCGACGTGGCGATCGCACGCCTGCAGCCCTGGTGGCGGGGCTTTGCTGCAATCTGCGGTCTGCTGGCCTTGTTATGGGCGACTACCTTAGTTTGGTCACGATACGTACCCTTGGTTGCCCATCTGACACTCGCCGGCATCTCAATGATGGTCACTGTTTTCGGAGTCGCTCTCTTCAGGCCGCTTGGGTGGGGTGACCTCCTGTGGCTTGCGGTTATTCTGTTCCTGCTGCTTGCCGTCGTCCGGTTACTTGAGAATGACAGGCGTAGCTCATGAGTGATCTCGCGAGACCGTGTGGCTCCAGCCTCTGCCAATCAGTTCGCTATCTCATTGGGCTCGACGTGGCCCAATGGGCCCGCCGCAACCGTATAGAACCGCCGTGGTTCATTCTTACGCGGATTGGCGCTGTTGCTCTCGTCCCCGCTGTGGCATTCGCAGGCGTCCTTGTCTTCGGCGCTGGTTACGCCTTTGGTGCCACGCTCTGGTCTCTTTCCGTCGAGCGTACTCGTGGGCTGGGCCTACTCTTGGCCATCGGTGTGATCAGTGCGCTGGTGGGTATAGGATCTTCCGGCCTCCGCTCGAACGTCTCAAATGTCTTGTTATCAAGCAATGCCTCGCATTTGGTCGCCGTCAGCCTCCATCCACTCTCCCTGTTAGTCCATCGTGGGATGGGCCCATCGTGCGAAAGTCCGCGACACGATTCCTGATTCTCACGCTGTTGGTATTCGGCTGTGTCTTCGATGTACGTCCTTTACCTTGGTTGATCCTATTGCTTCCAGCTGTGTTGGCGGTTGTGGAAGCAGTCGCAGGCATAGCAGTCCTGATGAACAAATTTGTTGAGTGGCCCTAATGGCAGTGGTAAGTCCACACTTATGCTGGCGCTTGCCGGTCAGCTGGAACCTATCGCAGGAAGCGTGTTCCTCGAGGGTCATCCTGCACCATCCGATGAGGCGCGTGGGCTCCGAAACGTCGTCACGAGCAGGCCGGCGCTAATCCCCTCGCTTACTCTTCGAGACCACGTGGAGTTGGCTCATATCAGTTTGGGACTACCACGGGAGCGAATTGAGCGCAGACTGGAGGACTACCAATTGAGCGCGTGGATTGACGTCCCCTGCTCAGAGCTCTCCTCGGGAAATCAGCAGCGCTCCTGGTGGGCCCTCTCGACCGTCGCGCCTCGACCCATCTTGTTGGTTGATGAGCCGTTTAATACTGTTGATACAGATGGGGTAAGGCAGATGGCAGCGGATCTGAACGAGTGGGCGGCGAACGGACGTACCATCGTTATGATAGCCCATAATCCTCCGGCAGGGCTCCACGTATCCGATACCGTTCTCTTGACCATGGAGGTTCACCGTGATTGAGCTTTGTGGTGGGCGTACTTCGTGCTGACTTCCGCACGCGTATGTTACCTGCAGCAATCGTAATCATAATGCGAACGTTGGAGGCGCGAGTGTCGTCGACGGACCACGTTAACCGTTCGCGGCGATTTCCGACCGTTCGCGGCACATGATTACAACGTCATGTCCGCCAGATTACTTTCGGGTAAAATCATAGGCAACAGAGGGAGCCGCACGATGAGCGGCCGATGCGGGGGGTGATGCCAATGTACAGTGAGGAGCCGGATTTTCAGGTCCGCGTACCTGGCGTTGCGAGTCCCGTCTCCATGTGGTAGGCCGTGGTAGATAAAGGCCATGTTGAGCTGCACAAGCGCCGCAAAAGTCTTTAGGTAGACAGACGGATGAACCGGCACAGGTACGCGGAGGTAGGGGCGCTGCTTACTTTTCGTTGAGCTGAGAGTATGGCATAAACTCCTGTGCACCGTTTATATTGTCTGGTATATCGCACTTCCCGGGAAGGCGATCGATTCTAAGGGGATGGATCCAAAGGTTACGTGATGCCCTCAGGGCAGTAGGCATATGTGTGGGCGGGCGGTCTTCGGGCCGCCCGTTTTTTGTCATCGGTACAACGGCAGGGGACACGTCACGGTGACGCTCGGTCGCGCCCCCCTCGCTCACGTCGCGCGCCTTTCGCTCACGTCGCTCGCCGCTCATACTCCCATCGGAAACGAAAGGCACCGTTTCGTGCGTGTCAGCCCACCTCAGCTGCTCTGTGGCTATACTGAAAAGCAGGTCCCACAATATCCCACGACGTGACCCACGAGCCCTGAAGGGAGAGGTGCCATGTTCTGTCCAAACTGCGGTACAAAGATGAACGATGATGTGCGGTTCTGCGGGGTCTGTGGGCATCGCATGCAGGTGCCCACGACGGCCGCTCAGCAGGGGGCCCTCACTCCAAATCTCGGTCCCACTGACGCGGGCACATCGTCTGTATCGCATCGCCAGACGCAGCTCAGGATCGCCGCCATCGTCACGAGCGTGGTGGCTGTCCTCGTCGTTGGCCTAAGCGTCGCCCGTGCCCTGGGGCTGTTTGGTGGCCTGGGTGCCGCGACCTCGGAAGGGACCGCCACACATGCGAGCTACCAGCCGAGCGAGGTCAGCTATGAGGGCAGAACCGTGCAGGCCCTTGCACGACCCTCTCTGGCTGCGGGCATCCCCGCCTACCAGGAGCCCGCCGCTCCCAGCGTCAGGGACTACACCGTGAGTACCGACCTCTCCAATGTCAGCTGCAACCAAGAGCAGCTTGAGCTCACGTCTAGCGGCTCGTCCGCTCTCAGGCAGACCCTCGCGCAGAACGGCTTTGCCGTTACGGTGGGTTCGGCGGGCTTCGAGTTCTTTGAGCTCTATGAGAAGAACCGTTACGACTACCTGCCCAACTTTGTCACGACCGACTCGATGATGCACACGTACCACCTGTACTTCCAGCATCTCATGAAGAGTACCGAGAAAGGCTATCTCTCCGGTGAGCTTGCGACTGTGGGAAAGGCGCTCTGTGCAGAGAGTGAGCGGCAGCTCCAGACGCTCTCGGGCAGCGAATGGGAGGCTGCTGCGAGGCGCAACGTCGAGTTCTTTGCGGTGGGCTCGGCGCTGCTCGATCCTGCCGCCCCTCTGCCCCAGGCGGTGGAGAGCGACGCGCGAATCGAGCTGTCACGCATCAACGCGGCCTCCGGAAGCGAGAAGTCAACCATCACGGGTGATAACGAGGACTACAGCCAGTACAAGCCTCGCGGCTACTACGAGGGTGACTCCACGCTCGAGGCATACTTTCGCGCGATGATCTGGTACGGCCGCATGGGCTTTACCCAGCGAGACGAGGACCTCGACAGGAGCGCCCTACTCATGACGCTCGCCCTGCACACCTCTGCCCTCGACTCCTGGTCGCACGTCTATGCCGTGACGAGCTTCTTTGCGGGTGCTGCTGATGACTGTGGCTACTACGAGTACTATCCGCTTGCCACGGCCGTCTATGGTGACGATGTGAGCGCTGGTGCACTTGCGGGCAAGGACACGGAGTGGCAGCGCTACCACGATCTGACCGCCCAGATGAGGGCACCGCAGGTCAACTCGGTTGCAGATGCCGACGGGCGGAGCGAGGACAAGGGCTTTCGCTTCCTCGGGCAGCGCTTTACCCTCGACGCGAGGATCTTCTCCCAGCTTATATACGATCGGGTGGGCACGAACCCCTCGGGTGAGCGGCGTATGCTGCCCAATGCCCTCGACGTGCCTGCGGCGATGGGGTCTGACACCGCGCTTGCCCTTCTTAGGGACGCTGGCGCCACAAACTACGACGGCTATGCCGAGCGCATGGATGCCCTGCGCAACGAGACCAAGGATGCCGATGGCGAGCTCTCCTCGGGCAGCCTGTACGGGCGCTGGCTCTACACGCTCGATCCCCTTCTCGATGCCAAGGGAGAGGGCTATCCCGACTTCATGCGCTCTGCCGAGTGGGGTAAGAAGGACCTCCAAACTTACCTTGGCAGCTACACCGAGCTCAAGCACGACACGGTCCTGTACGCCAAGCAGGCGATGGCCGAGGCGGGTGGCCAGGACTTCGACAAGCGAGACGATCGGGGTTACGTGGAGCCGGAACCAGCGTTGTACTACCGCCTCTCCAAGCTCACGCAGGCGACCAAGGACGGCCTCTTGGGCTATGGGATGCTGGGAGACGACGACGCTGGTATGCTCGACATCCTGGTGTCGCTCTCGAGCCAACTTCAGGCCATTTCTGAGAAGGAGCTCTCGGAGCAGGCGTTGACCGACGATGAGTACGAACTCATACGTGGTTTTGGCGTCCAGCTCGAACACTTCTGGCAGAAGGTGAATGAGGCAGATTCGGGCAGGACGAACCTCAAGACCCACGAGTATCCCGCTGCGCTCGTGACAGACGTGGCCACTGGTGACGACAAGGTGCTCGAGTTGGGTACGGGTAAGGTCTCTACCATCTATGTGGTCGTGCCCGTGGACGGGCAGCTGCGTGTCTGCACGGGTCCTGTCTACAGCTTCTACCAGTTCGCCCAGCCGGCGGCCAACCGTATGACCGATAGCGAGTGGCGAGGTCTCATGGGCGTTGGGCTTGGTGGCGCGAAGTCCGCCTCCGCGCCTGACGTGGAGGCCTGGACGAGCGGCTTTCAGCTGACGGGCGACTACTGGTGATGCTTCGCCGCGCTCGCGAGGGCGATGGTGTGAGGCACGCTCGTGCGGAGGGTCGTTCGTCTTCTGCTGTGCCGCTTGCCGTAAGAGGTGTGGCGGCAGGCCTGTTGGTGGCGGTGGCCCTCGGCCTTGGCCTTCGAGCGCTCTGGTTGGGTGGCTGCTTTCTTCCGAGCTGGGTCCGATGGCGAGACGTCACCGTTGAGGCCGACCTCGACGGTGACGGTGCCACTGATGAGCTGCGCGTCGAGAGACGAAAGCTCTCGGTTTCTGATGCTGCGGGCAGGGGTTGGCACAGTGGGGGAGATTGGCTCGTGCAGGACGCGCTTGTGGGCGACATCAACCACGACGGGGTGCCAGAGCTGATACTCCTCGTCTGGAAGCGTGGCAGCTACGGCTCTCAGCGTCCTTTTTGGGTCGAGCGGGACGAGTGGGACTTCTCGCAGCACATCTTCATCTACCAGTGGAGGGACGGCAGGCCCAAGGCGCTCTGGATGTCATCGCGGCTGCCGCTGAGCGTGGCTGCGTTCTCTCTGGACGCACAGGGGACGCTCACGGTCGTTACGCCTGAGGGAGAGACGTCGCGTTGGGTGTGGTTGAGCTGGGGCCTTGTGGAGGACGATGGAGTCGAGCCAGCGCGGTTGTCACCGATGGAGCCGAGCCAGCGCGGTTGTCGCTGGCCCTCGCCCTACAGGCAGGCGGCCTCGATGAGCCCGCGCAGCTCGCGTATGCCCGTGCCCGCCTTGGCTGACGTGACGACCATGCTCGAGCGGTCGACGTTGAGCTGTCTGGCGAGGGTCGCGGCCTGCCGCTCCTGTCTGGCGCGGCTGAGCTTATCCGCCTTTGTGAGCGCCACCACAAAGGGGAGCTCTGCCTGCGTGAGGAAGGCCAGCGTCTCCTGATCGATGCCCTGGGCGTCGTGCCTGATATCGATGAGGGCGACTACGAGGTTAAAGCTCCTTCTCTGGTCGAAGTAGCCGGCGATGAGCTTGGACCAGCGTCGCTTCTCTGCGTGGCTCACCTTAGCGAAGCCATAGCCGGGAAGGTCAACGAACATGACCCCGTCCACGTCATAGAAGTTGATGTTGGCCGTCTTTCCCGGTTGACCCGAGACGTGGGCCAGGGTCTTGCGGCCAAGGAGCTTGTTCAAAAGCGACGACTTTCCCACGTTGGAGCGTCCCACGAAGGAGACCTCGGGTGTGGTCGGCTCGGGTAGCTGCTCAGGGGTCCCGTAGGCTCCCGAGAAGCGGGCGGTCTCGTACTTGAGCTTGCTGGCCATGGGGGTTCCTCTCGCGATCGGTCGCGACATCTGCGTCGCGCGCTGAGTGCCACTGTAGCGTAACGGCACGAGAAACGGACGGACAAACGCCCGCACGAAGGATCCCGCACCTCCAGGGAAGGTACCCCGCAGATTCTGGGGCACTAAGAAAGGGAGCTCAACTGGGCAAACGTCCGCACGAAGGTACCCCACAGATTCTGGGGCACTAACCCCCAGCCCGAACCCGACCTTCGGCCCGAACCCGCGCTCCCGGCCTATGGCCCCAAGACCTCCTCGGCAAAGCCGACGCGGTAGTTCTTGAAGATCGCCTCGCCTTCCTCTTGGGTCGCGTCAAGATCGACGTCTGCGGCAATGCCAAAGTCGCGGTCGCCGTCTGCGTCCTTGAGCATCTGGCGCACGTGCCAGACGTGCTCGGTGCCCTCGTCCGTGTCATCGATCGTGAGGAAGTCCCAGCTGCGTGCGTCGCCATCGAGAAGAACCTCGTCATGGGCGTCGTAGAAGGCCTCGATGGCCTGCCTCCAGCGGGGTGCGCGCCAGCCCCAGCCCTCGTCGAGCTCTCCGAGGGCGTTCGCGTCTGAGGTCGCGATGAGCCTGACGCGGGCGAAGAGCGCGTTTCTCACGAGCAGCGTCACGGCCCGGCGGTCCTGCACAACGACGTCTGCGGCTGCAGGTGCCGTCCCCGCGTCGATTTCGTCGGTCGTGGTACCAGCCCACTCGTCCACGAGGCTCGAGTCTACGGTGCGCACGACCATGCCGAGCCACGCCACCACGTTCAGGAGTCGCTCGTCCAGCTTGTCGGCGGGAACGGTGCGCGAGAGCGATCGGTACGCGTCGGAGAGGTAGCGCAGGAGCGTCCCCTCGCTGCGGGCGATGCCCAGGCGCTGGACGTAGCCCTTGAAGTCGGCCGCCGTCTCCACCATGTCGCGCAGGACCGACTTGCACCTCAACTCGTAGTCGGCTGCCCAGGGAACCTTTGCCACGTAGCGCTCGAAGGCCTCAGAGAGGAGCTCCTCGAGCGGCATCGGGTAGCTCACCTCCTGGATGCGCTCGATCCTCTCGTCGTAGTCGATGCCCTCGGCCTTCATCTCGGCCATGGCCTTGTCGCGGGCCTCGCGCTCCTGCGCGCGCAGGATCTGCGGTGGGTTCTCGAGCGTCGCCTCGACCATGCTGATGAGGTCGAGCGCATAGGCATCGTCCTCGGGGTCCAGAAGCTCGAGTGCCGCGAGCAGGAAGGGAGCAAGCGGCTGGTCGAGCGCAAAGTTGTCAGGCAGCTCGACGGTGGTCGAGTAGGCATCGCCTCCACCCTCGACGCTCACGCGCTCCACGACCCCGGCGTCGATCAGTGTGGCGAGGACCTCCTCGGTGCGTGTCGCGAGTGCGGCCTTCTCTTCGGGGGACTGCATGGAGTCCTCGATGAGCCGGAGCACCCGCGCCCTGGCGTCGCCTCCCTGCTCGACCTCGGCGAGCACCATGGAGTGCGTGATGCGCAGGCGTGGGCGCAGGGTCTCGGGTGTGGCGGCGATGAGCCGCTGGAAGGTCTGCTCGTTCCAGCCCACGTAGCCTGCGGGTGGCTTCTTGGTCACGATCTTGCGGGCGCGCCTCGGGTCGCCCCCGGCCTTCGCCAGGGCGCGGGCGTTCTCGATCTCGTACTCGGTCGCCTGCGCGATGACGAGGCCCTCGGTGTCGAAGCCCGAACGTCCCGCCCTGCCTGCCACCTGATGGAACTCTCGTGCGTTGAGACGGCGCATGCGGCGCCCATCAAACTTCGTGAGCTGGGTCAGAAGGACGGTGTGGATGGGTACGTTGATACCCACGCCGAGGGTGTCTGTGCCGCAGACCACGGGGAGCAGCCCGCGCTGCGCGAGCTTCTCCACGAGGAGTCGGTAGCGCGGAAGCATGCCCGCGTGGTGCACGCCCACGCCCATGAGCAGCAGGCGACGCAGGGTCTTGCCGAAGCTTGTGGTGAAGCGCGTGTGGGCGAGGGCGTCCTTGACCTGCTCGCGCTGCTCCTTTGTCGAGACGCCAAAGCTCGCGAGGTGCTGCGCGGACTTCAAGGCTGCGTCCTGGGCAAAGTGTACGATGTAGAGAGGGGCCTCCCCTGCCTCGAGCGCGACCTTGACCGTGGCCTCGAGCGTCGTGTTCACGAAGCGATAGCTGAGCGGGACGGGGCGCGGCGCGTCCAGGATGAGCTCGCAGCTGCGGTCCGTGTGCTCCTCAAGGGTGGCGGCGATGGCGCTGACGTCGCCGAGTGTGGCGCTCATGAGCAGGAACTGCACGTGCGGTAGGGTGAGCAGGGGCACCTGCCAGGCCCACCCGCGGTCGTGGTCATCAAAGAAGTGGAACTCATCCATGGCGACGGCCCCGATGTCTGCCTGCTCGCTATCGCGAAGGGCGATGTTGGCCAGTATCTCGGCCGTGCAGCAGACGATGGGGGCCTCTGCGTTTATCGTGACGTCGCCGGTGACCATACCCACGTTGTCACGGCCGAGCAGCCTCACCATATCAAAGAACTTCTCGCTGACGAGGGCCTTGATGGGGGCTGTGTAGTAGCTGCGACGGTCGGTGCAGCAGGCCATGAAGCAGAGGCCGAGCGCGACGAGGCTCTTGCCCGAGCCGGTGGGCGTGCCCAGGATGAGGTGGTCGCCCGTGGCGAGGTCGAGCAGGGCCTCCTCCTGGTGGGGCCACAGCTCAAGTCCGCGTGACTCGCACCAGCCCATAAAGAGCTCGAGCGCGTCCTCGGCGGGTATGTTGGGAAAGTGCTCGTCGTCGGGCCAGGGGATGAGCGCCCCCAGCTCGCCTGCGTCCGTGTCGCGTGTGCCCATGCCGTGCCTCCTGCCGCGTTTCCCACCTTGTTGGCCTACCCTATGCCATGGTACGACATAGGGCCTCGCGCCGGGCGGGTGACCTCTTGTTGGCAGCATCTCTCTGGCCCGAGGCGCCATGCGTGCACTATGCTACAGGGTGTCGGACCGTGAGGGCCATGTCGGACCGTGAGGGCCACGAGGAGAGGGGAGTGCAAGAGACATGAGGACGCTCACCAAGCGTGCGACGGCACCAGGTCAGGACCTTCGCTGCGAGGCTGCAGCCCTGCGTTGGCTTGCCGAGGCGGAGCCCCAGGGCGGCATCCATGTCGCGCGCGTACGCCTCGCCTCGAGCAACGAGCTCGTCGAGGAGGCCATCTTGCCCGGCTCCCCATCGCGCGAGGGCGCTCGCGCCATAGGGGCAGCCCTTGCGAGAACCCATGCCGCAGCTGCACCCTGGTGGGGCTGTCCGCCTCCCGCCTGGCCTAAGGCTGCGGCGGGCTACGTCATCGACGGCTCGCTGACGCCCGTCATCCCCAACGCGAAGCTGGCACCCAGCTCCTGGGGTCCCTTCTTTGCCGAGTGGCGCATGGAGGCCTACCTGCGACCGCTCGTCGATGGGGGTACCATCGACTCAGGGCAGCGCGCACTGCTCGAGCGCGTGGTCTCCCGCGTCGCGGACGGTGCCTTCGATGCCAAGGAGCCCGCGCTGGTTGAGAGGGCCATCTTCTCCTCGACGCCGGACGCGCCCGTCGCCTGCGCACGCCTGCACGGAGACCTCTGGGCGGGAAACGTCCTGTGGGACGGGTCTTCGCAGGCGCAGACGGGCGGTGCGCTCATCGATCCCATGGCCCATGGTGGTCACGCGGAGAGCGACCTCGCGATGCTCGCGCTCTTTGGCTACCCCTACCTCGATGATGTCATCGCGGCCTACGACGAGCTGTCCCCTCTGGCGGGCGGGTGGCACGAGCGCGTCGGTCTGCACCAGCTCGCCCCACTGCTTTTGCACTGCGTGCTCTTTGGGGGTGCCTACGTCGCCCAGACGCTGGGCGTCGCGCGTCGCTACGCGTGAGGGGCATCTGCGACCGCCCCGTCTGACTTCGCAGCCACCTCGTCTGACTCCCCGTCGCTCTCGTCGCTCTGTTCCGCCCGCCTCAGCGCTTGCCTCGACGGCACGAGCACCGACTCGTCCCTGAAGCCCACGATGCGCTCGGTGAGCTTCTCGATGTATGCCTCGGCTAGCTCGCTCAGCCTGCGCTCGCCATGCACCACGTAGCCCACGTTCATGATCTCGTCGGTCTCGAGTGGGATCGAGGCAATGCCTGCGTACATCTCGTCCGAGCGCACACCCGTCGAGATGAGAAAGCCGTCATAGCCCTTGAGCAGGCTCGTCATCGTGGCGCGGTCGCTTGCCACGATCTGTCGGTCGTGCGCGAGCGTCGAGAGTGGCTCCTCCGAGAGGTACAGCGAGCTTTCGGAGCCCTGCTCGAAGGTGTAGCGCGGAAAGTTCGCGAGCTCCCTGATGCGTACGACCTCGCGTGCGGCGAGCGGGTGTCCCTCCCTCACGAAGACGTGCGGCTTGGCCTTGAAGAGCGACGTGAAGACGAGGCCTGACTCGTCGAGTCGCCTTCTGAGCGCACGCTCCGTCGAGGTCGAGAGGTAGAGGATCCCAAGGTCGCCCCTAAAGCTGCGGACGTCGTCGATGATGTTTGCCGTGCGCGTCTCCCTGAGAGTGAACTGGCACCCGGGCACGTCGTGCTCGGCGACAAAGTCGATGAAGGCCTGGACGGCGAAGGCGTAGTGTTGTGACGAGACGGAGAGTCTTCTGTGTGGCGTGCCTCCCGTGGCATAGCGACTCTCGAGCAGGTCGGCCTGCTCGATGACCTGACGTGCGTAGCCCAGAAACTCCACGCCGTCGCTTGTGAGCGAGATGCCGCGCGAGGAGCGCTCGAAGATCTGGACGCCTAGCTCCCGTTCCAGGTCGTGTACTGTCACAGAGAGGCTGGACTGCGAGACGAACAAGCTGTGTGCGGCGGCGTTGATCGAGCCGCTCTCGGCGATGGCGATGATGTAGCGCAGCTGCTGGAGCCTCATGGGCGCCTCCCCCGTCAGTTCCGACGACCTGCGCTAGCCTAGCTCGATGACGCCAAAGCTGTCAAGGAGCTGCTGGTACTGGTTTTCGTCCGCAGGTAGGAGCGCAGGGTCGACGCCAGAGCACAGCTCGGCGTAGCTCATCGTCTGGCCCGTCTCCAGCACAAGGTAGCGAGCGTCATCATCCGGCCTGCGAAATAGCTCCTGCTCATGAGGGCAGTCCTGTACGGACGCCATCTCCTTGCTCGTCTTCTTACCCATGTCCTTCGCACCTCCCCTCTGTCCTGTGTGCGTGTACGCGTGCTCTCTTGGTATATGTAAGGTAGATTTTACGACTGCTTTGCCATCCTGTATACGTATAAGAGATTCAGGCTACGGTTGACTACTCAGAATTGACGCCAGATGTGGATGGGAGGCGCAATGTCTGGGAATGAGCTGGGCCTGAGGCTGAGAAGGCTGCGTAGGCTCGTGGGTAAGACGCAGTCGGTGGTCGCAGCCGAGATCGGGGTCTCCAAGGCGACGTACAGCTCATGGGAGACGGGCAGAAACGAGGTGAGGTGGCACTTTGTGGTTCCGCTCTGTAGGAGTCTCTCCTGCACGCCCAACGACATGTTCGACTATGGCAATGACGATAGCGACGATCGCTCGGGAAAGCTGTTTCACAGGCTCGATGACGCCTACTTCGATTTCATCAACCTCTATGAGCGCACGCCGGTCAACATCCGTGGTGCCGTCAGGGTGATCATGGAGGGTACTGCCAAGGCGCGCATCCCGCGCAGGTCCCGGCGCGGTCTTGGCTAGGAGCGCATGCTCGCGCAAAGATGGTGGTCTTCTGCAGGTCGTACATGCTCGTGCTGCCAGCCGAGGTCACGCGCTCAGGCGCGTATTGGGCGTGTTGGGCGCGCGCTGCGGTGGCGGACCTGTCGCCGCAAGTCTCGCTCCGCTCCCAGACGCGGTGGGCGTGCTGACCCTCAAGGGCACCTGAAGCTATGCGAAGTCGCGTCCCCGCGTTTCCGATGTGCCCTCTTGGCGCCGGGACCTTCGTCCATGCCATCGAGCCGTGCTCTTCTGCGCTATCATGGTCCTAGGTCCTGTGTGGATCCGTGGCGCAGAGGAAGGGCAAAGTGATGCAGAGGGACTCCCTGGTGCATGTTGCGGCAACCGGCGGTTACGGCAGCGTCTTTGAGGTGGACGACAAGGGCGTCTGCGAGGTGGGACTCATCGATCCCTGTGCGGACGACTACTCGCTGAGGGTACCTGCTCACGCACTTATCGAGATCGAGTCCGTCGGTAGGGACCAGCTCGATGAGCTGCTCGACGCGCTCGCCCTCTTTCACCTTGGCGTTCGTCATGGCATCAGAACGGCGAAGTCCTTCGAGCTGTTTGTGGGCAAAAACGAGGAGGCGGCTCTGGAGCTCTGGTTCTCGTCTGGCATCGCTGCGCCAAAGAGGCTCGCGGAGCTGGACGAACCGAGCGAGCGAGCGCTGCTGGCCGCGCTCGCCGGACTCGATCTTGACCCTTGGCTGCACGGTGGCCGCAGCGCTGCGGGACAAGACGTCTCCCTCGAGGGCTGGAGCTGGTCTCTTGAACTCATTGGGGGCGGCAAGGGCAGCTCCGGCTTTGGTCGCGGCGTCGCTCCGGCAGGCCTTGCGGCCTTGTGTGTCACCCTCACGGAACTGGGAGTGCCGATACGGTGGGAGGGTGGGGCCACAGGTCCCGTCGCGGTAGACAGCGAGCGTGCCGAGACTGCCACTCGCCGGTGAACGTACGGGGGTGGAGCGCTCAGGCCCGAGTGGCAGTGCGACTGGTGCGCCCGGGTACGCTCGGGGCCGAGTGGCAGTGCGGGTCACACTGCCAAGTGGCGTCGAGCGCACCGCAACGGTACGCTCAAGGCCGAGTGGCAGTGCGACAGGTGCGCCCGGGTACGCTCGGGGCCGAGTGGCAGTGCGGATCACACTGCCAAGTGGCGTCGAGCGCACCGCAACGGTACGCTCAAGGCCGAGTGGCAGTGCGACGGGTACGCTCGGGGCCGAGTGGCAGTGCGGATCACACTGCCACTCGCCGGTGAACGTACGGAGGCTGAACGCTCAGGGTCGAGTGGCAGTGCGACAGGTGCGCCCGGGTACGCTCAGGGTCGAGTGGCAGTGCGGACCCGGGCCGTTTGTGGACCTGCGGGCACTGCACCGACATGGGGACGGCTCCCCTGACGGGTCTTTGCGAGTGACGAGACCGTCTTTTACGGACCAAGACAGCCTCTTGGCTAATCAGGCTGATCGTTGAGGCTTCGTGAGTTCGTGTGGGTAGGTGGTTGCGTCACCACTCCGGCGATGTGGGCCTCACCGCCAGGGCGACGACGCAGGAGTGTACACAGATTGGTCAAAATGGCCTCTCCGCGCCGTTTTGGGGCGTTTGTGTACACTGTTGGGCCGTGGGCTTGGGTTGTGGGTGGCCTTGGGATCGCAATAGTGTACACAAATGGGAGGATCGGGCCTCTCCACGCCGGATTGGGGCGTTTGTGTACACTGTTGCGCCTCGCGAGGATCGTGCGAGCGACCGTGGGGACGCAGAAGTGTACACAAATCGGTGGAAATGGCCCCCTCGGAGCCGTTTTGGGGCATTTGTGTACATTGTTGCGACGCAAGTCACGATACGAATTGCGGCGCGAGCTGCGTCAGGTGGCACGAGCGCCTCAGCCACCATGGCGTGTCGGCGCCTCCTCCGCGCAGGCCCCTCTCGCTTGGTCGGGAAGACAAACTCTGAGCGAGCGGCGCCGCTGCCAGGTTGGCATCTTGGCCGAGGCATTAACCCACACGAACCCTTGAAGAGCCTGATCGTTTCGTGCCTTTGCCTCGCCTTTGCCTCTTAGAGCGAGATCTCGGAGTAGGCCCTGTCGTAGTCTACCTTGGGGGCGACGTCCGTCTCTCCCTCGCGTATCGCTTTGATGCGAATCTCGCGGAGTTTCTCGACGTATTTCTGAGGGTAGTTGTACCTGAGGTTGAGGGCCCACATTTGTGCGACGAGGTCCATGCGGTCGATGAGGCACTGGTAGCACGTAAGCTCAAGCTGGTACTGGTTGTAGTAATCGGACCTGCTCTCTATGTTGGTCCTCTTGGCCTGTTGTTGCGCTTTCTGGATGGTCGCCGTGAGCTGTGTGACGGTCTCCGAGTCGCCGCTGCGTGTGTCCCTGTCCGCGACGTAGTCCTCGTCATAGGCGGCCTCGCAGGCACTGACCTGCTCGTCTAGGGCAGCAAGCTCGTCATAGAGCTCTTTCACCGCCTGTCGGTCGCGCTCCCTGTCCTTGGCGGCCTTCTCTGCGGCCAGGGGAGACTGACCCGAGCCGTCGGATGCGTCGTCGTCACCCTCGTGGTATCCGCCCGGCACGACGCGCTCCGCCTGTGGGTCGGCGAAGTCCTTGCTGCGACAGCTCGAGATGCCTAGGGCCAGACCGGCGACAACGATCGCGAGGGTCAGAAACGCAAATATGAGGACGTGCCTGTGACCAGCCTTGCTCTCCTCCTTGTAGAGACGCGGGTGGTGGCGGCTGACTGGCAGAAGGGAGATGGCCGCAGGGTCGCGGGGGATAGCGGGGAGTGGAGAGGTAGGATCGGGGTCGGAGTCAGTGGACGTACCTTCCTCTTCGCACTCATGCGCCGGAATCTCTGCCTGCGCATCCTTTGCGGGCCTTAGTGGCTCCTCGTTGTCTTCTGCTGGGTCTGTGTCCTTTTCGGTGTCCTCTTCTGGCGCAGCGTGCCGTGCTCCCTCAACATGCGTGTCCTTCGCAGGGTCCGTCGCCTCTGCGTCCCCCTCCGCCGGATCTGTCGGTCCCTCGCTGACTTTTGCGGTGTCTGCGTCCTTCGCCGCGTTCTCATCCTTGTCCTCTGGCGCGGCATGCCGTGCTCCCGCGCTCTCCTGTGCGGGGTCCGCCGGTTCTGCGTCTCCCTCCTCGGATTCTGCTATCTCCTCGTCGTCCTTCGCTACGCCCTCCTCTGGCGCGGCATGGCGTGCTTCCTCGTCTTCGGACACCGCAGACGCTGGATCTTCGCCTGCCGTGTTAGCGTCACGCTCAAAGGGGCTGTCATCTCCTTTTGTCTGGGGGACAGTGGCAAGACGGTCATCCTGTGCGTGCGCGACCTGCTCCTCGCTTTCTTTCCCGAGTGCGTCGGGGGCGTCGAGGACGTCTGCCCATTCCCTGATGTCGCAGCCGCAGCGCATGCAGAAGTGCTGTCCCTCTTTGAGGTGCGCTCCACAATTCGGACAAAAGAGTGCTGTCATATAAGCTCCAAGTCCCAGTGCCCTGTGTCGATCCCATAAATCCCCTATAATCTAGCATATCTGCTTTTTGCCCCGGACGATAGGCCCAATCGGGCGGGACGGCCACATTCGCGTGAATGTGAGCGGATCTTCTGAGTGCGGCAGGTAAGGGCATGCTCCCAGGCAGGTAAAAGAGCAGATGCAAAATACTTGACAGTGGGGGCCAACAGCGATAAGGTACTTGACAGCAGTAATTCCTAGTAATTCAATGGGTATTAGGGATGCGGTACGTACAGGCGCGGTCGCGCAGCCAAGAGAGAGGGAGTAGCAATGAGCGAGATCATCGATGTCTATGGTCGTGAGGTTCTGGATTCCCGCGGCAATCCTACTGTCGAGGTGGAGGTTGCTCTTGCCGATGGCTCCGTGGGCCGCGCCATCGTTCCATCGGGAGCGTCAACGGGCGAGTTCGAGGCCGTCGAGATGCGTGATGGCGATAAGGATCGTTACATGGGCAAAGGCGTCCTGAAGGCCGTATCCCATGCAAACGGTGAGTGTCGTGAGGCCATCGTTGGTCTTGAGGCTACCGAGCAGCGCGCCGTTGATGCGGCACTTCGGGCAGCCGACGGCACCGACAACAAGGCCAAGCTTGGTGCTAACGCCATCTTGGGATGCTCGCTCGCAACTGCGCGCGCAGCTGCCAGTTCGGTCGGCCAGCCCCTTTACGCCTATCTGGGCGGCGTGAACGCCCACACCCTGCCTACCCCCATGATGAACATCCTCAATGGTGGTGTGCATGCGGATAACAACGTGGACTTCCAGGAGTTCATGATCATGCCCGTCGGTGCGCCTGACTTCAAGACGGCACTCGCATGGAGCGCAAAGGTCTACCACACCCTCAAGAACGTACTCAAGGAGGCGCATCTCTCTACTGGTGTTGGTGATGAGGGCGGCTTTGCGCCTGACCTCAAGACTAACGCCGAACCTTTCGAGTACCTGATGCAAGCGGTCAAGAAGGCTGGCTTCAAGCCGGGTGATGACTTCAAGTTTGCGATGGATCCTGCTACCTCAGAGTTCTACAACAAAGAGACTCATATGTACGAGCTGAAGGGTGAGGGACGCAAGCTTTCGAGTGACGAGATGATCGACTACTGGGAGGAGCTCGTCGACAAGTATCCCATTATCTCGATCGAGGATGGTCTCGACGAGGAGGACTGGGATGGCTGGAAGAAGCTCACCGAGCGTTTGGGCAAGAAGGTCCAGCTCGTAGGCGATGACCTCTTCGTTACCAATACCTCGCGTCTCAAGAAGGGTATCGAGCTTGGTGCCGCTAACGCGATTCTCGTTAAGGTGAATCAGATTGGTACCCTGACCGAGACGCTCGAGGCCATGCAAACTGCACAGCGTGCGGGCTATACCTGCATCGTCTCCCATCGTTCAGGCGAGACAGAGGACACCACGATCGCCGACCTCGTCGTTGCCACGAATGCTGGCCAGATCAAGACGGGTGCGCCTGCTCGCTCCGACCGTGTGGCCAAGTACAACCAGCTTCTGCGCATTGAGGATGCACTTGAGGGTGCGGCAGATTTCGCTGGCAAGAGTGCCTTCTACAACCTGAGCTAGTTTTCGTTCTGCGCTAGCGTTTTGTTTGTTTTTTCCTACCTGATACCGGCGGACCCTCTCCCCGCTGCGTAATTCAGGTCTTCGCGCACCACCGACGTTCCCCCTTTCCTGCGTCGGTGGTGCCTTTTTGTCAGACGCTCACTTCAGAGGGAATGAGGAGGCTGCATGAGTGGGCAGAGTGCAATGGACGCGAGTTGTGGGAGCGATGGACTGAGCGCCTGCAACTCTGTGGAGGACGTGTTGAACAATGGCTTTGCCGTCACCTTCGTTCGCAGCTCCGCCACCGTCATTGCGGGAGCCAAGCCGGCGGCTGTCTTCTCCTTTTGCCCCAAGGGCGTGTTAGGGGCTGCGGGAGGATACATGGGGAGGGCCATGGGTCATCACGAGGGTCTTGTGCGTGCGAAGCTGCGCTCGGTTCTTTGCGCCTACGCGCGCGAGCTTCCCCGGCACGGCATTCGTCTTGAGGTTGTGGGGGCAAGGGCCGGACGTGTGCAGCTGCTCGTTTGGAGGGGAGAACTCGTCTCTCGCGTCCTTGCGGATCCCGAGCGCAGTGACTTTCTCCAGAGGCTGGGCCATGGCTTGGATGCAGGGGAGCTGATGCGCTCTTTGAGGCGGAGGCTTTGTGAGTACCATCTTGGGCTCAGGAGCGAGTTTCCTCATGAGATCGGCCTTGTCTTAGGCTATCCTTTGGAGGATGTCATCGGCTTCATGAGCGGCAAGGAGGAGACCTGCCGTGGGCTCTGGCGAGTCTACGGTGATCCGGCACGCGCGCGAAGGCGCTTTGAGTTCTTGCGTCGTATCGAGAGCCGCTGTCGCAACAACTTTGCGTCGGGAATTTCTCTTGGCTGCCTGCTCGCGGAGCCATTGTTGGCATGAGCCCAACGCGGCACTACCCTTCAGGCGTCCGCCTGAGGGTTCCATTTCACTTTTAGGAGGTCAGTATGAGTAAGGTTGCGGTCGTGTATTGGACCCAGACGGGCAATACCGAGGCAATGGCAAACGCCATCGCCGAGGCTGCCGGCGCCGACGCCATCGACGTCGCCGACTTCGATGCGGGTCAGGTAGCCGACTTCGACGCCTTCGCCTTCGGTTGCCCGGCGATGGGATCTGAGGAGCTCGATCCGGATTTCGAGGAGGTTTGGAACGATTGCGTCCCCAAGTTCGCCCAGAAGCCTGTTGCCCTCTTTGGTAGCTATGATTGGGGCAACGGCGAGTGGATGGATACATGGAAGTCAGAGGCCGAAGATGCCGGCGTCAACATCATTGATACGGTCATCGCCAACCTCGAGCCTGACGATGAGGCAATCGAGCAGCTTAAGGCCCTCGGGGCGAAGCTTGCGGGATAGGGTCTCGAAACGCGCTGGTGCCCGATGCGCCGACAGGCGCAGCCGCCACGGGGCAGCGTCCCTTCGCTGTGTCTGGGCCGTAGGCATCGCGTAAGCCGGGGACCCTCATCGGGCCACGGCCTACCAGTCGTATGATTTTTTCGGCACCCGATGCGTTTATGCGTATCGGGTGCCGTCCTCCTGAGCCCAAAAAAGTGGGTATAGTAAGCTTTGGATGACAAAGGGGGGAGCAAGCATGGTCGTAGACGTTATTGTCATCGTCGTGGTCGCCGCACTCTTCTTGCTGTGCGTCAGGTCCTTTTTTAAGGGTGGGGATGCGTGCTCAGACTGCGCGATGGAAGAGGACTGCTCCATGCGTGGCGAGGGTGACTGCGTGGTCGCCAAAACTATGATCGATGATGCGGAGCGTGCTGTCGCGGATAGTGAGGCGGCCAAGCAATGATGCGTCGTTCGCATGATGCGTTGGGTTCTTGAGATGGGAGTGGACGTTGGTTCTGTTATCGTCTGAAGGGCACGGGTAGGCGGACCAGAGCGGTCTGAGGGAGGGTCCATGAGCGATGACAGGAACATCGACTTCGTCTTGCGTACGGTCGAGAAGCGTGACGTGAGGTTCATACGCCTGTGCTTCACCGACGTGCTCGGCAACCTCAAGTCGTTCTCGATATCCTCCGAGAATCTTGAAGAGGCATTCGAGGAGGGAATCGGCTTCGACGGCTCCTCCATAGAGGGTTTTGTGGCCGCTGACGAGTCAGACATGCTCGCCTTTCCCGACGCGACGACCTTTCAGGTGCTGCCACGACGTCAGCAAAAGTACGGCGTCGCGCGCATGTTCTGTGAGGTGCGCACCCCTGATCGTAAGCCCTTCGAGGGTGATCCTCGCTCCGTCCTCCAGCGTGTGTTCGTAACGGTGGACGAGATGGGCTACGTCATGAACGTGGGACCCAAGCTCGACTACTTCTACCTGCACGAGACCGATGATGCCACCCCGATCCCAGCAGACCACGCCGGTTACTTCGACCTTACCTCGTCGGACTCCGCAACCGACCTCAGGCGTGAGACGACGCTTGCCCTCGAGCAGCTCTCCATTCCCGTCGCGTATTCCTACCACAGCAACGCACCCTCGCAAAACGCGATAGAGCTGCGCTATGCAGAGGCCGTGACCTGTGCCGACAACATCATGACGGCACGATTGATCATCCGCCAGCAGGCTCATGCGCACGGCCTTATGGCCTCCTTCATGCCCAAGCCCTTCTCAGGAACATCGGGATCTGGCATGTATCTCTACCAGTCCCTCTTCGACCATGAGGGCACAAACCTCTTTTGGGGTCCAAAGAGCGAGCATGTCGCTCACCTCTCTGAGTTGGGCCGCAGCTACGTCGCGGGACTCCTCAAGTATGCCTCGGAGTTCCTGCTCGTCACGAACCCCACGGTCAACTCCTACAAGAGGCTCGTCGCCAATGGGGAGGTACCCATCTTCGCGACTTGGGGTCGCAAGAACCGTGCGGCCCTCGTGCGCGTGCCCACACATAAGCCTGGCAAGCACCAGGCGACCCGTGTCGAGCTCAGGAGTCCTGACCCCGCCGCCAATCCGTATTTGGCGATCGCAGCCTCGCTCGCTGCGGGCGTGCGCGGCATCATGGAGGGCCTCAAACTTCCGGAGGAGTCCTTCTCGGGTCTTGAGGACCTGGGTGAGCGGGAGCTCGCGCGTCGAGGCATCCATCGTCTGCCGCGCACACTTGGCGAGGCGATAAAGAGCTTTGACAAGAGCGAGCTCATGCGTGAGACGCTTGGCGGACACATCTGCGACTATCTCGTGGAGCAGAAGTGGCGCGAGTGGGACGAGTATTGCTCGGTCGTGACCGACTGGGAGCGCAAGACCTACTACGCGGGCATCTAGCTCGTCGCGCGCCGACACCTTTGCTCGTGTCCGGAGGAAGACCCAGTGCGTGCGGGTAGGGTGTCTTGCGCCTATATATTCATTTTTTTGATAATTAACTTCCCGTTAATCGAAGCTTGCTAGAATGTCCACCTGCTTTGAGAGGAGGGCGTCCATGGCGTCATCCCTCACATGTCTCGGGGAGGTTGCATGAGGGTGAGAGCTTCGTCTGGACGTCTCCCTAAGAGGGTGGCGTGGGTCGCTGCCTTGGTCCTGGTCTTGGCCTGTGTCCTTACGGTGGCACTGGCAGGGTGTCATGGATCCTCTCCCTCTGCTGAGGGTGCAGGTTCGGGCGACGAGGCTGCCTACGCGCTCGTGAAGCCCGGCAAGCTGACTGTCGTCTCGGACTTAGCCAACCCACCCTTCGACTACTACGACTCGGCGAATGTCCCTGCCGGCTTTGAGGTGGAACTCATGCAGGCCGTGGCCCAGAAGATGGGCCTTGAGTGCGAGTACCTCCCGGCGCAGAAGTTCGACTCCATCATCCCCATGATCAAGCAGGGCGGCAGGGCCGACGTTGGTGCGTCTAACTTCACGATCACCGACGAGCGTCTCAAGGAGATTGACTTCACGGACGCCTATATAGACTCCAACCAGGGTATTGTCACCTCGTCCGACATCGCCGATACGGTCGCCTCCGACTATGGTTCTGTGCTTAACGTCCCGGGTGTCTCCATTGCGGTTCAGTCAGGTACGACGGGGGAGTCGTGGGCGCAGGAAAACCTGCCCGCCGCGTCCATCAAGTCGCTTGACGATCCCGTGACGGCGCTCACAGGCGTGCAGAGCGGCCAGTTCACGGCTGCCATCGCGGATCTTCCCGTCATGCAGTACGAGGTCAAGAACTCCTTTTCCTCCCTCAAGGTTGCACTTCAGGTTCCTACAGGAGAGCAGTACGGCATCGTCGTATCGAAGGATAATCCCAACCTCACGGCTGCCGTCAACGAGGCGCTCGAGGCATGCACGTCAGACGGCACCATCGACGCGCTCGAGGCCAAGTGGTTCGGCAATGCCGACGCGTCGCAGATCACAACGACCGCCGCTATGGCAGGGGCTGCCGTAGACTCATCCGGTACAGGCAGTGTCGCCGTCTCGAAGGCGACGGCACGTCCCAACGAGAGCGGTGGCTCTGGTGTCATCGGCGGAGAGGGCACGAGGCTTACCTGGGAGGGTACGGTCCACGTTGACTCGGGTGTCTCGTCCGTGACCCTGACGCTGCCGGACAAGGCAAGCTTCGACGGCTCCTCGACGCGCATCACGGTGCTCGAGGGACTCAAGCGCCAAGGCGTCGACGGCAGTGCCTCGGCGAACGGCAACACCCTTACGGTGAGCTTTGCCAGGCCGATAGCCAATGGCTCGCTGTTGCGCCTCGAGGTCACGAACATGAGCTTTCCCGACGCCGGTGGCAGCTATGTCGTCACGGGCTCCTATACGACCGGCGAGGGCCAGACGGCGTCCCTCATGGACTCAAGTCCCATTGCCGTCATCGCAAACACTCCCTTGCAGCGGGTCGTGAACTGGCTCGACGGCCAAGCCTGGGTTGGTGCCTGGAACTCCGTCCCCTTCCTCAACATGTTCTTCAAGCCCCAGCTCTTGGTGACATCGTTCGCATCCCTCTTTCCGGGCTGGTTGCTCTGCCTGTTCATCGTCGTCCTTGCCTATCCTCTTGCCATCGTCTTGGGTCTCGCGTTCTCACTCATGAAGATCTCGCAGCACCGCCTTTTGCGCGCCATTGCGAGCGTATACATCAATGTCTTGCGTGGGACCCCCCTCTTCCTGCAGATCTACATCGCCTTCTTTGGCCTTCCGATGCTTGGTGTCAACATCGACAACACGATGCTCGCCATCGCCGTCGTCGCCATCAACTCCTCGTCCTACCAGGCCGAGATCTATCGGGCCGGCATCCAGTCCATACCGCAGGGACAGTACGAGGCGGCCTCGTCTTTGGGTATGACACGTCTGATGACGATGATCTGGATCATCCTGCCTCAGACCGTTCGCCGCGTCATCCCTACCGTCACGAGTGACTTCATCACCTCCTACAAGGATACGTCACTGTTCTCCTCCGTGGGCGTCATGGAGCTCATGATGTACTCCAAGAACCTCACGACCACGACGGGCAACATTACCCCCTACATCGCCGCAGCTGTCTTCTACCTCATCGTCACGCTGCCGCTCATCAAGGTGGTCAACATCGTGGAGAGACGCCTCTCCAATGCCGAACAAGGTCTGGGCGCACGGCCTAAGGTGGATGGCGCACCCCTGCCAGAGGAGACCCCGACAAAGGGCGACGAGTCCCTTACAACGCACGGAGGTGTCGGTGATGCAGATGCAGACTAGGAAAGGGATCGGTATCCACCGCCCGTCGTCACAAGAGGTGCCTGCGGCGCTTCCCGCAGACGAGGCGGCGAGAATCGCCTTCGAGCACGACCAGAGTCTCTCCCGGCACCGCTTCGTTGAGGGGGAGCACCCCGTCGTGCGCATCGAGCACCTGGGCAAGACCTTTACGGATGTGCCCGTCCTGCGTGACGTGAACCTCAACGTCTGGAACGGGGAGATCGTCGTCGTGCTGGGACCCTCCGGCTCAGGCAAGTCAACGATGCTGCGCTGCATCAACCTCCTCGAGCAGCCTACGCAAGGCCATATCCTGGTGGGCGACCAAGAGCTCACCGGTGCGAGCAAGGCGAACCTCTCGTTGCTCAGGCGTGACGTCGGTATGGTCTTCCAGTCCTTCAACCTCTTTCCGCATCTCTCGGCCAAGGAGAACGTCGTCATTGGCCAGATGAAGGTCCTGCGCAAGTCGCGTGAGGAGGCCGAGCGAGAGGCCATGAGGCAGCTTGAGGCCGTCGGCTTGGCGGATCGCGCCGACTACAGGCCTCCCCAGCTCTCCGGTGGCCAGCAACAGCGCGTCGCCATCGCGCGTGCCGTTGCCATGCACCCCAAGGTGCTCCTCTTCGACGAGCCCACCTCCGCGCTTGATCCCGAGCTCGTGCGGGGTGTTCTGGCGGTCATGCGCGAGCTTGCGCTCAACGGCGACATGACGATGATCGTCGTCACCCACGAGATGGGATTTGCCCGAGACGTGGCCGATCGTGTGGTCTTCATGGAGGGTGGCGTCATCGTCGAGCAGGGCCTTCCCGAGGACGTCTTCGATCACCCCAAGGAGGCGCGTACCAAGGAATTCCTAGGCAGCATCAAGTAAATGGCACGCTTTCAGGGGTGCCTTCCGCAAACTGTGCTAGTCTACAGAGATGTTTCTTTACGGGTCGACCCGTCGGGGGGCGGGAGGCGTCTGGGGGCTAGGATGCACCATAAGAACATCTTGCTGCTGGCCAAGACCACGCGCTACGTTGAGCGTATGCGCGAGCTTAGGCAACCGCTCGATGTGTCGATTCTGCATATGGCTCCAGATGACTTCGAGGAGGCAATCAACTCTGGGCGTAAGTTTGATCTCATCATCCTCGACACTGATGGGCTTGGCCAGGAGATGCTCAACTCCTTGGATGATTTCATCGCTGACAGTGGCTATATCCCCACCCTCGTGGTCCAGGATGAGAGCATGCTGCCGAGTCTCCGTCTGCCTGTGCAGGGAAGGAGTGACTTCATCCTCGACAGTGCGGGCCAAGCCGAGCTCGCGGTGAGGTGCTCCATGCTCCTGAGGCCAGGAGACCAGAGCGCCTCCTCAGACATCATCGCGGTCGACAACATGAAGATCAATCTGGCGACCTACCAGGTCTATATCGACGACGAGCCGGTTGACCTCACGCTCATGGAGTATTCGTTGCTGTCGTTTTTGGCGACGCATCCCTCTCGGGCGTACTCGCGTGAGACGCTGCTGCACCGGGTCTGGGGTTTCGAGTACTGCGGTGGTACGCGCACCGTTGATGTCCACATCAGGCGCGTACGCTCCAAGATCGGGCCGCTCATCGCAGCTCACATTGTGACGGTACGCGGCGTGGGCTACCTCTTCAGGATCTAGACGCACCGATCATATCAGGCTGGTCGGGCGCAGAGTCATCCTGGTCAACCAACGCGTACCGGCCTGCCGTCTCGTGCCCTGCGATTCGAGTCTCCTGCCTGTAGCTTTCAGTAGACTAAGAGTGTGGTGTCTCTCAGGTGGGTGTCAGATGGTTCTTCGACGGATATGGCGTCGGCTGGAAAGGCGGGGGGTAAGGTGACAAAATACGTATTTGCCCGGGCGCAGCTGCGCCCCTGAGCGAGAGGTGAGTGCTTATGGGCGAGAATGACCTTATTGGCCGTAATGACCGTACGCAACAGAGTTCACAAAGCGGCGGTGCCGGGTCCTTTGACCAGGCGCCGTTGCAGGAAAATCCCACGCAGCCCCAGCCGACGACCGCGCGCCTTGGCGAAGCGCCTGGATCGTACGACGCGCAGGGACAGGCGCAGAACACCGCGCAGGGCTATTACGGCTATGGCGCACAGGCGCAGTCAGGCCAAGGGCCCGGTGCGCAGGGTGCACCCACAGGTCCACAGCAGCCTTCCTCCTCTTCGAGTGTTGGCGCAGGCCGCTTTGGGGCAGCAAGACAGCGCCATGGCGGCCTCAGGACGGCCATCATCGGCATCATCGCGGGGCTTGTCGGTGCCGCCGTCCTCGTGTTTGCGCTCAGGGCGTCCGGCATGATCGGGGGGACCCAGGTCATCAGGACGACGGAGAGCGCTGCCGGACCGACCGTCAACATCACGGCGAGCAGCGAGGATGCCACGATTGCCCAGGCAGTTGCCGCCAAGGACCTTGCCTCGGTCGTGTCGATCACGGTGACGACCCAAAAGGGACAGGGACTCGGCTCTGGTGTCGTTCTTGACCGCGATGGCAACATCATCACGAACTACCATGTGATAGAGGGTGCACAGGCCATCTCGGTGAGCATCGATGGTACCAGCTATGATGCGACGGTTGTGGGGTCCGACTCCTCGAGCGACATCGCGGTCCTCCACGTGGACCTGAAGGGCAAGCAGGTGACTCCGATGGAGATCGGTGACTCCGACTCCCTTGTCGTGGGCGATTGGGTCATGACCATCGGCAGTCCCTTTGGACTCGACCAGTCGGTGTCTGCCGGCATCGTGAGCTCGCTTGCGCGCAACCAGCTCATGAAGTCCACCGCCGGTGAGACTATCTATGCCAACCTCATCCAGGTCGACGCGGCCATCAATCCCGGCAACTCGGGTGGCGCGCTCGTGAACAAGGAGGGCAAGCTGGTGGGTATCTGCACGCTCTTCTCGTCTGACACCGAGTCCTTCGCAGGCATCGGCTTTGCCATTCCGGGTAACTATGCGGTGAACATCGCCAAGAAGATCATCGCGAAGGAGCCTGTCACCCACGCCTACATCGGTCTTACCATGCAGACGGTCAACGCCCAGAACGCTGCGACGAACAAGCTTCCGGTGAGCCAGGGCGCCTATGTCGTCTCCGTCACTGAGGGCAGTCCGGCGGCTGCGGCTGGCATAGAGAAGGGCGACATCATCACGGGGTTCGATAGCACCGCGATCACCTCTGCCGACGGTATGATCCTGGCGGTTCGCTCGCACAACATTGGTGACACGGTCACGGTCAAGTTCATGCGTGGCAACGAGGAGAAAACGGCAAGCGTGACCCTTGGCTCTGACGAGGAGCTCCAGAAGGAGCAGGCGCAGAGGAATTCGGGCTCAGACGACAGCGGCATTGGCAATGGCGGCTCGGGTAGCCAGGAAGATGCCTACAGGAAGTACCTGGAGGAGATGTACGAGCAGCGCAGACAGCAAAACCAGAATCAGAACCAGAACCTCATGACCCACAATCGTGGGAGCAGCCATGGTGACGTTGCCGACGACACGCCCTCCACATCGGGTGCTGCCGCCTAGGCACGCCTCAGATGGTTGAGGAAGCGCTCTAAGGTCGAAGGACTGATCTTCGTTTTCTAACGTGTTAGGAAAGGCCCCGGCTCCGTAGGGAGTCGGGGCCTTTCCATGTGCGCCCCGCCCAGCGTGTGACGCCCGAAGGATCGCGCAGGGTCGATTTCGCGAAGCTCGCGTGTTGTAAGTCCCGACCATGCTATCGTAGGTCGTATCACATGACACGGCTTGGGAGGCACTATGGTAAAGATGCTCGTGCTCGTTCGCCATGGCGATGCCGAGGGCAGGGGTCCTGCGGGCGACATCGGTCGCAGGCTTACCGATGAGGGGCGCTTAGCACTCGAGGCTGCCTACCCCAAGGCATTTAAGCCGCTCAGGGATGCCACGAGTTTGGCGCTCTGGGCAAGTCCTGCGATTCGAGCGATGCAGACCGCCGCTGTCATCGCCGATGCGCTGGGCCTTGGCGAGGATGACATCAACGTGCGCAACAGCCTCTATGAGCAGGATCAGGAGGAGTTTCTCGCCGAGCTTGCCCAGGCGAGCGAGGAGACCATCGTGGCAGTGGGGCATGTTCCCTTCATGAGGCATGTGGTCCACTACTTGGCCGGACTTGATGGGGGATTCTCGAAGGGCGAGGTCAGGGCCATAGGCTTCGAGGGTGATGGTCTTACGGGTGGGCGGGTGCTCTGGACCGTCGAGCCGTAGGGCGTTCGTCCATGCGGGTCCTCGCTTCCACTGGCTCCCGCTCGACGTCTTCAGGCCAATGTGCAAGATGGCTGTGGGGCTGTGGCTATTTGCGCTTGCCCGACCTTGAGCCGGATCCGGAGCCTGTCGAAGTCCTTGCTGCCGTACTGTCATCTTCCTGCAGGCCGTTCGTGACCGTGGCGGGGTCCTCACCGGCATTGACGACCTGCATGAGGGTTGCGGTCGCGGGGCCGTCGGCAATGACATAGTCCACGCCCCGTATCCTTTGGGTGGTCGAGGGGATCGATGCCGAGTAGATCGTGGGTGGCTGCATGGCCATACGCGCGAGCACGGGGATCAGGTCGTAGCAGTGGTAGGTGGTCTTAAGCACGCTGCCGAGCGAGTCTGCGGCTGCAGGCATGAGCGTGGGGTTCGACCGCAGCTTCTGAACGATGGCCTGGATGAGGATGCGCTGGTTTGCCTGGCGCTGGTAATCCCCCAAGGCAAAGCCATGACGCACGCGCGAGAAGAGCATTGCCGTGTTACCGTCCATCTCGTAGACGCCTGCCGGCATGACGAGGCCCGTATAGTCAGGATCATTGATGTCCACGGGTACGGTCACGGTGACGCCGCCGATGGCGTCGATAAGTGACGCGAGTCCATCGAAATCGATGAGGGCAACCTGGCTTATGTTAACGTTCGTGAGGCTGCCGACGGCCGAGGTGATGCCAGTGACGCCACCGAAGGCATAGGCGGCGTTGATCTTCTGGGTGCCGTGGCCCTCCAGCTCGACTTTGGTGTCGCGTGGAATCGAGACCAAAGTCACCTTGTCTGCGAGGGGATCGACGCGAGCGAGCATGATGGTGTCGGTTCTCGCCGGTTCGCCATCGTTGCGGCTGTCCGAGCCGAGCAGGAGCGCATAGTAGGGTGTCACGGGGGTACAGGGCGTGAGGTGAGCCGAGAGTGCCTGTCGGTCACCCTCGCTGAAGGCTATCTTGCGGTCCACCGGCGAGAGAACGATGACATAGGCCACGATTGCCGCAGTGAGGAGCCCCATGAGCACGACGAGGACGGTGCGTCCGACGTGATGCCTCCGAGGTCTCGACTTGACGGCGGGCGAGCCGTAGTCGGGGTCTGTGGCTGCGGACCATCTGCGAGAGGTCTTGCTGCGTCGTTGTGCGCGCTGGCTACGTAGGCTGCTGACCTGGCTTTGGATCCTGCGCCCCAGGCCTTGCGCCAGCCCTTCGGCCGCACTTTGGCCGTCGCTGGCACTCGTGTAGCGTCGGGGGTCATTGTAGCCGTAGGGACCCTTGCCTGCAGCCGCCTGAGAATTCGGCTCGGGGGTGCGGCGCATGGAAGGGGCATGGGTCCTATGGCTGACGCTGTTGCCGTTGCGGGTGCGTGTGAATCTGCTGCCATGCTGAAGGCTGCCCGCCTTGTGCGGCCGCTGGCTACGTTCCTCCGCCATCTTCCACCCTTCACGTCTCCATTAGCTTTTCGCATGGTAAGCCTAGCATCCTCCGCGCGCTCTGGAAAGGGTTCCCAAAGCTTCTCATAATTGCTTGCGTGTGAGCCGCGCATGGAAAAGGTCCTGCTGTCCGTCACTGGTCTGGGACCAACGGTTTGGTAAGACCCAAAGTACCCTACGACGGGCGTGCTGTGCAAATTGTGGCGCCTGCAGTCCGCTGGACTGCTATGATTGCAGAGGCGTCACAAAAGATGGCTATGAGTGGGTTCCTGTTGCAGCGCAAGGCGTCAAGAGCTTGGCTTCGCACTGTAAGACAGGTAGGCAGATGAGGGGAGTGGCAGTGGCTACCAGCAGGTTTGACGAGGTGTTTGAAGAGATCAGGACTGATGGGCAGAACGCCGAGTACACTGCGGCGGGTATAGACCCCCTCTACTTTGCCGGCCCTGACGCACGCATCATGGTCGTGGGACAGGCGCCTGGACGCATCGCCCAGGACACGCATATCGTCTGGAACGACAAGAGTGGGGATCGCCTGCGCGATTGGCTCGGCGTGGACCGCGACGCCTTCTATGACTCGGGCAAGCTTGCCATCGTGCCCATGGACTTCTACTTTCCCGGCAAGGGCAGGTCGGGTGACTTGCCCCCGCGCAAGGGCTTTGCCGAGAAGTGGCACCCACGTCTGTTGGAGCTCATGCCCAAGATCGAGCTCACTGTCCTGGTGGGCAACTACGCCAACCGCTACTACCTGGGAATGCGAAGCAAGGATAAGCTCACGGATATCGTGCGCGACTATAGGAGCTACCTGCCCAAGTACTTCCCACTCGTGCACCCCTCGCCCAGAAATCAGATCTGGATGAAGAAGAATCCCTGGTTCGAGCAAGACGTTCTGCCCGAGCTAAAGGCGCGCGTGAGCAAGCTCATGGGGTAGGGAAGGAGGGGTGGGGGGGATCCTCACGACCTCTTGTCCGAAAGGCGCAGTGTCTGCAGCCTCCTTTGGCGGTCAGTAGGTTATGGCTATCCCTTTGCGCGCCCGCTTGCCTTGGCAAAGAAGCGATCACTGTCCACGATGAAGCGCTCGTGGGTGCCTTCGGCCACGCGCCCTTCCCCATCATGGGCCTCAAACGAGAAGGTGAGCCTCTTTCCGTCCACCGAGGCGAGGGTCGTGTCGCAGCTCAGTTGCATGCCTGTGGGGGTCGGTGCTAGGTGGCTTAGCTCCAGCTTGGTTCCCACCGTCGTCTGACCCTCGTCGAGTGCGCCCGAGACGCTCCTCCACGCGGCCTCCTCGATGAGTGCCGCGAGCTTGGGCGTAGCCAGAACTTCCAGCTCGCCGCTGCCGATGGCGCGGGCGGTCATCTCGCTCGTGACAATTGCTTCGATGTGTCCTTTGGTTCCTGCCTCAATCATGTGACGCTCCAATCCAACTTGTGATTGTGCCTCTCGAACGACATTGTACGCGAGGGCAGGGTCCCGGTACCGTGTTTGCCGGAGTTTTCGCCACGCGTAGGCACTCAGGACAACGTGATGGGTCTGCATTGACGCGACGCGCAGTTGACGCGACGCGCAGCTTCTCTCGCCCCGCCCAGGGTGTGGGACAAAGGTCGTGTGCGCCCCATGAATGCCGACCTCTCTGTTGGACCACCGTTGGCATGACGCTGTGAGAGGCGAGGCGACTGGCCATGTCAACAGTGGCTGAGCAGAGGGTTAGCGTAAGGAGCAGAGAATTAGCTTAAAGAAGAGTAACCGATGTCTGCGGCACGCACCTCGCGTCTGCGGCACGCACCTCGTCAGAATGCGCCTTTCCGTGAGGGCTCGCAGCCAGAATGCGCCTTTCCGTAGACTGCGCTTTTCCTCACCTGGGCAAACGTCGAGTTGCCTCACGGAAAAGCGCAGTCTGCCCCAGCGACGTTACGGAAAACCGCAGTTTGAGTGGCCTGGGGATCGCAGAATGCGCCTTTCCGTAACTCTGCGGTTACAGAATGCGCCTTTCCGTGAGGGCCTGCACCCAGAATGCGCCTTTCCGTAGAGTGCGCTTTTCCTCACCTGGGCAAACGTCGAGTCGCCTCACGGAAAAGCGCAGTCTGCTCCAGCGACGTTACGGAAAAGCGCAGTCTGCCCCAGCGACGCAACCGCGACGTGACCAAAAGATTGGTCTGCAAAAAAGACATAATAGTACTATCATATATGGCAATAGTTATATCTGTCTTGGCCCTGCCGTGTAGAGACGAGAGGAGACCTGTCATGCTCATCGACTTTAATGCAATCAGGGAGACCGTCGTTCCCGGCATGAACGACGGCGAGGGTGTGGTCGGTGCCCGGATGCAGGTCAATGACAGCGGACGCTTCGTGCTGACACGCATCCCGTCAGGCTCGAGTATCGGCGTGCATGAGCAGAGGACGAGCGATGACATCAACTACGTGATCAGCGGTACGGGCATCGCGGTCTGCGACGGCACGAGGGAGAACCTTGTTCCGGGCGTGTGCCACGTCTGTCCTACGGGTTCGTCTCACTCCATCGTCAACACAGGTACGGATGACCTGTTGCTCTTCACGTTTGTAGCGGCAGGATAGCGGATACAGGCGTCACGCGTGTATGCGCGAAGCCACAGTTCGCCCAGGTAACCGCCGGAAGCTTTTTGGTGATTCGCGCTCATGCCGCTCATGCCTTAGTCGGGGCGTCCGGGGCCTGTCCTGCAGGTCGGTGCCGTATGTGCATACGTCATCGCTTTCCCATGACAAGACAGCTTACGTTGAGCCGATGTGTATGCTCGCCTATAACGGCCTGCCTCCCACAGCGCGTGAAGACGCCCGAGAAGCTCCCGCGAAAGAGGTAGAGACCCTCCATGTTGCTCATGGGCTCGGCAAGGAGCGGATCCTCGCCTGCTTCGAGCCTGCCCCCGCGCAGCATGGGCGTGCGATACTGGGAGGCGTATGCCTGTACGACGCCTCCTCCCGCTGCGCAGCGTGCGAGGGCCTCTTCCCACTCGTCCTTCGTGCAGTCGAGACCCGCTATGACGCCCGCGCCGTTGAACCCCCCTGCGGGCTTCACGATCCAGCCGTCCTTATCCTGGTACGGTCGCAGGTCGCTCGTCGTGTCAAGGAGCTCGGTCTGCGGAACATGCCGCTCGATGAAGGCGCGCTCGTCGTCACCGAGGATGGAGCGTGCGGCCTGCGAGTGCAGCACGGCGAAGACCGTCTTGGTTGCGCAGGGCCAGGTGCTGAGGCCGCCCACGACGCACGCCAGGTTGAGTCTTCCCGCTCGTGCGAGCGCGCGCGTGCCTACGCAGGGCTTGTCCGCGATCTCCGAGGTGACCGCGCGTCGATAGACGCAGTTCACAGGACCATCCGGGGTCAGGAGGGCATCGCGGCCCGCCAAGCGTCCAAGGCGCAGGTCACGTATGTCACAGTAGCGCGCGTGGACGTCTCGATCGGCGAGCTGTTTGGTGATGTCTTTCAGCTCATCGAAGGAGGCACTCTCGCTATAGTCGACTATTGCCACCACAGGACGGTCGAAACCAGTACTGCCGACGTCGGCCGTCCTCTCCCGTACCCACTCATCGTAGGTCGCAAGGATGGCGTCGATGACCGCACCCGTTGGGTTTAGGGTCCTTGCCGTAAGTTCTGGGTGCTTGCGTAGGAGTTGCCGGTAGGTCTCTGTCCTTTGAACCGTGCGTGTGACCTCAACGGTCGTCGTCATGCCCGCCGATCCGTCGGTGTTCAGCTCGCAGAACGTGTAGTCGCCCGTTTCCTCGTCGAAGAACAGGTCGACGCGGGCGATGGGGATGGGCGTCTTATAGCCCGTGGGCGTGCGGCACAGCTCCTCGAGTGCCAATGGCAGGCGAAAGAGCTTGCGAAAGCTCTCGTCACGCATGAAGTGGCGGGTCACCTTGTCCATGATGCGCCCCATGGTCTCGGCCGCGTCCTTGAGGATGTCGAGCTGGTCCTCGTCGAAGATCTTTGGCGTGAGCGCCCAGGAGACCGGCCCGCCATGGTAGAGCGCATTTGTGGTAAGAAGGTAGTCGTCCCCGGCCTCTCTGCTGCTCACGTCGCCGCCAAGACTGCGGGCTATGTCGTTGAACTCGTCCTCGAGCGCCCTTCCAAGGAAGCGTACCGAGTCCCTCCCGTGCCATGCCACGTCAGCCACGTCCTCTCTGCTCATGTTCTCCGGCTGCCATGCCTGTCGGCCAGGCGCAGGCGCCGTGTTCGTGCGGCATGTTCTGAGCCGCCGCGTCTCTGCGCCACGCCGCCAACCCATCGTGTTCGTACCGACGGCACGACAAGTTGATGGGGCGCCTCCCGCGCCACAGCATACATATATTATGGTTCCCCAGTCAGCAGCAAATTAGTGCGTCTGAGGGCGGGGCGCGTGCACTATCCTCTAGTCGGGGCAGACAGGACGGATTGTCTGGGCGCCACGCTCACCTGCGGTCCGTCGCGCCTCTGCATGCCTACGGACGCGAGCGGGCGGTAGCCCAGAAAGGACGGGGTCTTGTGACACACGGTCCGTTCGTGACACACCACCTTGTGGTATCTGCGCAGCTCAACCATCATGGTACGCTCTTTGCGGGCAGTATGGCCCAGTGGCTTGTCGAGGCCTCGTTCATGTGTGCGGCAGAGCTTTTGGGTCCCGAGACGGTCTTCGTCAGGCTCCATGACATGGACTTTGCCTTGCCGGTGCATCCAGGAGAGACGGTTCGCTTCGAGTCTGTGCCCGTGTTGGCCGGAAGTTCGAGCCTGACGATCTACACACGCGCTCTCGTAGGTGCTCGTCGCTGTGCCGAGGGATTTCTCACGTTCGTGCATACGGATGAAAGGGGACGTCCCGCCGCACATGGCGTGAGCGTGAGCCCCGCATCCGAGCAGGAGCGTAAGCTGCACCTGAGGGCGGAGGCGCTCAGGGGCAGGCCATCGCCGCTCACGGAAGCCAGCCCTCAATGAGAAACGCGAGGCGAGGCCTTGCCTTTCGCGACGTGTGCCTGTCATCGTTGTCTGTCAAAAGGAGGGATTGACGTTGGGGGTGTCGGGACAGGAGTCATTGGAGAACATCAGGTCTCTCCTTGCATCCGACGGACGCCTGCGCGAGGACGTCGAGCGGGCATACCCGCAGTGGGAGGGCAGGATCTTCTCGGTCGAGACGCTTGACGTTCGGCTTCCCGATGGGGACAGGGGCGTGCGCGAGATAGTCCGCCATCACGGTGGTGCGGGCGTCTGCGCCGTCGAGAATGGAAGAATCTGCCTGGTCAGGCAGTGGCGCGTCGCGCTCGGCGAGATGACGCTCGAGATCCCCGCAGGCAAGCTTGAGGAGGGAGAGGACCCTGCCGCCTGTGCCGCGCGTGAGCTCACGGAGGAGACGGGCCTCATCGCCGATGGCCTAGAGCTCATCGCCTACTCGGCGGGCGCTCCTGGCTTCACTAACGAGGCGACGAGGATCTTCAGGGCGACAGGACTCAGAAGGGGCAGCTCCCATCCCGACGAGGGCGAGTTCGTGGACGTGGTCTGGCTGCCCGTCCCAGACGTCGTGGAGGCGATAGCCCAGGGGCTCATCAAGGACGCCAAGACGATCGTGGCAACACTCGATGCGGCAAGGAGGCTCAACATCACATGACGGGCCTTCCCCGTGACTGTTTTGCCGAGCGTCTTCGTGCTATCATGGAAAACCTAGGCTCCCTTAGCTCAGCTGGATAGAGCATCGGTCTTCTAAACCGCAGGTCAGGCGTTCGAGTCGCCTAGGGAGCACCACTGCGTACCAGGCCGTCGAGGTTCCCTCGGCGGCCTTTTTCGGCTCTTCGGCCCGCCGGCCTGCCCCCGTGGTCCCTCATTCTTACCCTCTCGGCCTGCGGCAGGGGGTTCACAGCGTGTGCTCTCAGGTTCGTATCGCGGCAACGGTCCTGCCGTTCGCTACGTTTGCAGAGTCATTCGCCTGCTTTCTTGTTCCGTAGCGGGATTCGCTGAGGCATAATACTCAGTAGGTTGTTCCTTGGAAGGAGCTTACGTTGATTTACACTGTCACGCTGAATCCAGCCATTGATTACGTCATGCACCCCCTGACACTGGACATGGGCTTCACAAATCGATCATCGAGTGAGGAACTCTACTGTGGTGGAAACGGCATCAACATCTCCACCCTCCTCAACGAGCTCAAGGTCGCCAATATCGCCTTCGGCATCGTCGCGGGCTTTACGGGCGACTATCTCGTCAAGACGATGCAGAAAAATGGTGTCGCCTCCAACTTCGTCCGGCTTGACCGCGGTTTCACCCGTATCAACGTCAAGCTCAACGGCATCGTCATGACCATGGTCAACGGCATGGGGCCCAAGATCTCCGAGAAGAAGGTCGACGAGCTGCTTGAGCGCATCGACTACATCGGCGAGGGGGATACGCTCGTGCTCACGGGCTCCATCCCCAAGTCGCTTCCCGAGAGCATGTACGACGTCATCATGAAGCGCCTCGAGGGTCGGGGCGTGCGCTTCGTCGTCGACGCCCCCGGCAACCTGCTTCTGGAGTCCTTGGCCGCACACCCCTTCCTCATCAAGCCAAACAACCATGAGGTCGGACGCATCTTTGACGCAAGGCCCGAGACGCCCGAGGAGTGTGTCCCCTTTGCGCAGGAACTGCAAAAGCGTGGTGCGCAGAACGTCATCGTCTCCTGCGGCGGGCATGGCTCGCTGCTCTACGACGAGAACGGCGAGACCCACATGGTTCCGACGGCAAAGATTCGCCTGGTCAACGCCACGGGTGCCGGTGACTCCATGGTGGCGGGCTTCGTTGCCAAGACCCAGGAGGGTGCCGACTACGAGACGGCACTGCGCTTTGCCTCCGCCTGCGGTACCGCGACCGCAGCCAGTAAGGGCATCGCGAGGCGCTCGACCATCGACAAGGTCTACGGGGCCCTCACAAAGCTCATAGAGGGCAAGGGTAAGTAGAATCGGCCGGGTTTTTGCGGTCCTTATCGTGGTCGCTTTCTGAGCACGGGTGTCTAGGTGGTTCTTTGATAGGAGGGTTCAATGTTCAAAGGTGTCAATGCATCGGATGGCTTTGGTATTGGCGTCGCGCAGGTGGCTGTGGCTCCCGACGTTTCGTTCACCCCGGTTGCACCGGAGGATCCCGAGAAGGAGAAGCAGCGCTACGAGGCTGCCCTCGAGAAGTTCGTCGCCCAGACCAACGCTCAGATAGAGCGCATGAAGGTAAGTGTTGGCGAGGAAGCTGCCCTCATCATGGGCGCCCACATCGAGTTTGCCGAGGACGAAGGCATCCATGACACGGTCAACAGCTCCATTGACGCCGGCATGTGCGCCGAGCAGGCCGTGAGCGAGGCCTACAACACCTACTACACGATGTTCTCCCAGATGGACGATGAGCTCTTCCGCGAGCGCGCGACCGATGTGGCCGACGTCAAGACCGGCCTTCTTGCAGATCTGTTGGGCAAGGAGGTCGTCGACCTTTCGACCCTGCCCGAGAACTCGATCATCGTCGTCAAGGAGCTCACCCCCTCGATGACGGCCGACATCGACAAGGAGAACGTTGCCGGCATCGTCACGGAGACGGGCGGGCGCACCTCGCACTCGGCCATCATCGCCCGCGCGCTCGAGATCCCCGCGGTTCTCTCTGTGGAGGACGCGACCGAACACATCAAGACCGGTGACATGGTCATCGTCGATGGCAGCGCGGGGGACGTCTTGGTCCAGCCCTCCAAGGAGGACCTCGAGGCGTACCGTGCCAAGGCCAAGGCCTACGCAGACGACAAGGCCGCTCTGGAGACCTACCGTGGCAAGAAGACCATCACTGCCGACGGCGAGACGAAGTTGCTCGTCGCCAACATTGGTAACCCCGACGACGCGAACGCGGCAGCCGAGCATGACGCCGAGGGCATCGGCCTGTTCCGCTCCGAGTTCCTCTTCATGGACGCCAAGGAGCTGCCGAGCGAGGACGAGCAGTTTGCCGCGTACCAGAAGGTCGCGCTGCGCATGAAGGGCCGCCCCATCATCATCCGCACGCTCGATGTGGGCGGCGACAAGGAGATTCCCTACATGAACCTCCAGAAGGAGGACAACCCTTTCATGGGCTTCCGCGCCATCCGTTACTGCCTGAACAATCCCGATCAGTACAAGGTCCAGCTCACGGCCCTTCTGCGCGCATCCGCCTTCGGTGACATCAAGATCATGCTACCGCTCGTGACCGCCCTCGATGAGGTCCGTAAGGCCAGGTCCCTTGTCGAGGAGTGCAAGAAGGAGCTCGACGAGCGCGGCGTCTCCTATGACCCAGACATCGAGGTCGGCACCATGATAGAGACGCCTGCTGCGTCGCTCATTGCCGACAACCTCGCCGAGGTGTGCGACTTCTTCTCCATAGGCACCAACGACCTCATTGGCTACACCATGTGCGCCGATCGCGGCAATGATCGCGTCGCCTACCTCTATGAGGTGTACCAGCCGGCTGTCCTGCGCTCTCTCAAGCGCATCATCTCCGAGGGCAACAAGCGGGACATCATGGTCGGCATGTGTGGCGAGGCTGCGGCTGACCCGCTGCTCATCCCGGTGCTCATCTCCTTCGGTCTGGGCGAGTTCTCCGTGAGCGCCCCCTCCATCCTGCGCACACGTCGCATCATCAGCCAGTGGACGAAAGAGGAGGCTGACGTCTTGACGGAGAAGGTCCTCACCCTCAAGACTGCCGCTGAGGTCAAGGCCGCGCTCCAGGCCGCCGCAAAGTAGGGAGTCTGCTAAGCAGGGGGTCTGTACGCCCTCTTGTTTCTGTAGAGGCGTAGGGGCGGGCTCGCCGGAAAGCGGCGGGTCCGCCCTCTGTGTCAGCGATCCGCTCTTGGGCGGACGCAGGGTTCGTACGGTCTTAAGGGAAGATGACGTCCAGTGCCCCTGGTTCGACCTCTATCGAGAAGTGACGTCCGCCAAGCCACTCTCCGTCTATCTGGCAGGGAGGCTGCCGTTCGGCAAAGTTGAGTTCGAGCTGCGTCAGCTGCTGGGACTCGATGGCTCTCGAGGCCGTGTGCCACCCTCGGCGCGCGAGGCCAAAGAGGCACAGGAGCGCAGGGGTCGGCGGCCTGCGCACGTTGAAGCAGATGTCAAGAAGGCCGTCGTCAGGCCGTGCGTGGGGGCAGACCCTGAAGCCCCCTCCGTAGGTCGGGCCGTTCTGTACGGCAAGGATGAGTTCCCTGAGCTCTCGAGGTGATGACTCCCCAAGCGTCATCGTGCAGGGATAGCCCTTGTGGGCCGTCGCCATGATGCGCAGCCCCGAGCTCACGAAGAGTCCCGACCCCCTCTGGAGGGACCCGCCTGCGCGGCGTCTGGTCGTGTCGAGGGCGATGGCCGCATCGAGGCCAAACGAGAGAGTCTGGACAAAGTAGACACTCGTATCAGCGTCTGTCGAGACGCGTCCCAAGTCGATGGTTTTGCGCCTGCCTTGACGCAGCTGCTCTAGGGCGCCTTTGGCATCGTTTCTTCTGAGGCCCAAGGTGCGCGCGAAGTCGTTGCCCGACCCCATGGGGATGACGGCGAGCACGGGGCGCTTGTCGCGAGGAAGCGCCACGAGGCCGTTTGCGACTTCATGGATGAGGCCATCTCCGCCGACTGCGACGATCGTGTCGACGTCGGTCGAGTGCGCCGCGAGGGACGTCGCATCCCCAGGGCCTGCCGTGAGATGACGTCCTATAGCCGCAGTCATGCCAGTCGAGGCGAGAAGCTCCTCGACTTCCCGCGCTGCGTTCGCGTTTTTCCCGCTGTGGGCGGCGGGATTTGCTACGACAAGCGTGTTTCCAAAGTTGACCTGCGCCATGCCATCCGCTCCCTGTGTGCCCGTGCCGTCTTAGACATTGTACGGTAGGCGAGGGTGTCAGCGCTTACCAATCGGTCATGCGGTGACGCAACGCGAGCGAGCGTCCCAGCTCACGGTGAGGTGCCCGTCCTTGCGACCCCTCGACTGCAGCCCCTACCGCGTCGCCCTCACCCAAGCCCGAGGGCCGCATCCAGGCGTGCCTTGAGGAGCTCGTAGCGCAGGCGCTTCTCATCTGCGGCAAAGTGTAGCTCGCGAAACTGTTCGGGGTTCTCTGTATAGTCGAGCGTACAGTCCGAGAACTGCTCGCTCGTGAGATCGAACGCACGCCCACTCACCACGTTGTAGCAGTGGAAGTTGCCACCAGGGCGCAAGATGCCGAACACCTTCCCACCAAAGATGTCCTGGGCGAGAAAGGCCGTGATGGAGCACTGGCCGAGCGTTCTGTCCTCAGGCGACCACTGTGCCCGTAACCTCGGGGCGCAGGTCTTGGCACACCAGAGTCCAGAGAGCAGGTCATAGAGGTCTCGAGGGGTCTTGACGCGTACGTATCGCGGGTTGGCGGGCGGCATGTCCGCATGCTCCCAGCCATAGAATCGGTATTCCATAGGTCTCTCCCCAAGGCGTCGGGTCATCTGTCGAGTACCTAGGATACCGCGTACGGAAGGCGTCTGTCGCCGACGCCCGCGCGGCAGGTTCCTGCGGGAGCTTCGTCGAGCTTGGCCCTACGTTCTGCGCCTGTCTCTCAGCGTCCTCTCAGTTGCGTCCTGTATTGTGTGGCCAAGGTACAAGAGAGAAGAGAGAGGAGCGGGACATGAAGACCAGTACGTTCGCCCAGACGTCCTTGAAGGGACGCGCCCTCATCGCGGTGGTAGTCACGGCTGTGTTGGTGGTCATCGGGGTTGGTGTCGCGCGTGCGGCTACGGCGGGCGATCCCCAAAAGATCGCATCCGCAGCTGCAAGCACGACGGGCGATTCCAAGGGAGCCACGACCGTGCCTGCGACCTTAGAGGAGATCATCGAAGATGCGAAAAAGACCACGTTCTACGACACGGACCAGTTCCTCTGGGAGCACTACGGTATGACCGAGCGGGAGTTCGAGCAAACCTACGGCGTCGACGATGACGTGCTTGATCCCTACGAGGTGCCACGACCCTCCGTCGCACAGGGTGGAGGTACGCCATCTGGCGGCACTGCCCCAGATGGTGGCCAAGATGGCACTACCTTTGCAACCAGGCAGGAGTACGAGGCGGCAAAGGATGCCTGGAAGGCCGCCCATCCCGGTGTCGAAGACGACGTCTGGGAGGCCCAGCACCCCAATCCGTTCGATTGCGACGACCACGACGACTAAGGCGACCGGGACGGTTGAGGACGACCGGGGCGACCACGACGACTGAGGGCGATCGGGGCATCGGCCAGGGGCACAGGCGGGGTGCGTCGACGGGCGCACCCCACGCCATTTACCCCACGATGTTCCATCGCTCCTGTATCATGGAAAGACAGATCACCCGTCAGTCATCACTCGCATCATCACTCGCGACGTCACGACGAACAGGATGGCCCCATGCGTGTGCTCATTGTCGAAGATGACCAGAAGCTCGTCTCCTACCTCAAGAAGAGCCTCGAGGCCGAGGGGCTCTCGGTTGACGTGGCCTTTGACGGTAACGTCGCGCTTGACAAGGCGCTCGCGCAGTCGTACGACGTGATTACGCTTGACATCATGCTTCCCGAGCTCAACGGGTACCGGGTCTGCCAGAACCTGCGCTCCTCAGGCGTTCCCACCCCCATCCTCATGCTCACGGCAAAGGACGGCGAGTACGACGAGGCGGACGCCCTCGACGTCGGGGCGGATGACTTCCTGCGTAAGCCCTTCTCGATGGTCGTGCTGCTTGCGCGCATCAGGGCGCTCGCCAGGCGCGGCGGCGCGGCGGCGGGCAAGGTGCTCTGCGTGGGAGACCTCAGGCTCGACATGGCCTCCAAGCGCGTGGAGCGGGGAGGAAGTCGTATCGAGCTCACGCCGCGCGAGTACGCTCTGCTCGAGTACCTCATGCTCAGACGGGGCATCGCGCTTACCAAGGCGCAGCTTCTCGAGCACGTCTGGGGCGCACGCTTCATGGGAAGCGAGAACGTAGTGGAGGTCTACATCGGCTATCTGCGCAAGAAGCTCGACGGGAGCAGTCGCACGTCACTCATCGAGACCGTGCGCGGCGTCGGGTACCGAATGGGCTGATTGCATGGTGCCAGGACCCAAGACCATACGAGGTAGGGTGGTGCTGTCCACGCTGTGCGCCACGACCGTCGTGATGCTCCTGTTGCTTGCGGTGGCCTCCTATGGCGTGATGCAGGTGGTGCGGCAGGCTATTTCTGACAACCTCGTCGAGAGGCTCGACCTTGCCCGATCGGCCGTGGAGAGGGGAGATCTTGCCTCGGCCGTCGACTCGTCCGGCCCGACCATCGTGCAAGTGGTTGGCGCCGACGGCGGGGTCATTATGGCGAGCGAGAACGCACGCGGCCTCGCACCGCTGACTGGGCTTGCGATCGGCGAAAAGGCGGAGCTCGACGACGATGTCGAGCTTGAGCTCGACGACGAGGACGATTTGCGGCCTGGGGAAGACGAGGATGCCAAGGAAAAGAGAGGCGAGGCCACCGAGCACGAGGGTGACCATGAGGGTGGCCGTGAGAGGTCCGACGACGCAGATGGGCAGGCGCGGGATCGCGACGACGAGGATCTAGGCGAGCGTAACGGGCGGGTACGGGACCACGACGACGGGGACCACGACGACGGGGACCACGACGATGCGGACGGGGACCGTACTGCTGAGGGGAGTCGTGCAGGCTCTCCCGCGCTTTCCCTCATCGCGGCTGCGGCGCGGGCCACCAAGGCCTCGGCATCCCCAGCACTCTCCCTGAGGGCCTCTGAGGTCCTCGGCGTCGAGGGTCCCTTCCTCGCTATGGAGCGCGAGGCTACAAGCCCCACTCACGGCAGCGTCACCATCGTTGCTCTCACCTCGATCGCGCCTGCGGTCGCGACGGGGCGAGGGGCTGCCCTTCTACTGGCGGCAGTGTTCGCCCTCCTGCTGGTCGTGGTGGCGCTGTTCTCTTGGCACATGACCGAAAGGACGCTGCGGCCCGTCGAAAGGATGCGCCAGAGTGCCGAGGCGATCACGGCGAGTGATCTCTCGCGACGCGTAAGCGTACCAGACGGCGACAGGGACCTCTCTCGCCTCGCTAGGACCTTTAACGATCTGCTTGCGCGAATCGAGGCGGCGATGGACGCGCAGCGTCGTTTCGTCTCGGATGCGTCGCACGAGCTCAAGGGTCCTGTTGCCGCGACCAAGATCATGCTCGAGACCGCTCGGTCCCATCCCGAGGCGGTCGACCCGTCCACTCTCCTGAGCGATCTTGCGAACGAGAACGAGCAGCTGCAGGGCATCGTGGCCGACCTCTTGGCCCTTGCCCGTCAGGATGAGGGACGCCTGCAGGTCAATCTGGCCCCTCTTGACCTATGCGACCTCATCTACGAGGAGGTCGCAAGTCTCGAGAGGCGCAGTGCCGTATCCCTTGACGTGAGCGGCGTGGAACCACTCGTGTGTGCAGGCGACGCGCAGCTCCTAGGACAGGCGTTGCGCAACCTTCTCGAGAACGCGGTGCGCTATGCGCACTCGCATGTGGTTGTGACCTGCCACGAGGTGTTGGGCAGCACGGGTCGGCTCATCCGTATCAGCGTGAGCGACGACGGTCCTGGCATCGCCCCTGCGGATCGCGAGCGCGTGTTCGGGAGGTTCGTGAGGCTCGGTAAGGATCGCGGGCGTGCCACCGGTGGCACGGGCCTAGGCCTTGCCGTGGTCCAGGGTATCGTGGAGCGACACGGCGGTAGGGTCTACTTCTCCGACCCAGAGATTGGTGGTGCCACAGCCGTGATGGAGCTTGTGGGTGAGGCACCTGCGCGATGTGAGTGATTCACTCACTCCACCTGCGCGATGTGAGTGATTCACTCACATCGAGGATGCTGTCAGCAGCGCTCTGACCTGCTCATATGTAATTCAGCTCTCTCGCGTCGCAGCTGGTTTGGCAAAAAAATCACTCACTTCATGATGCTGAAGTGAGTGATTCACTCACATCGCGCAATCGGCGGGCACCGAGCTGCGCCAGTCGCCAAGAGAGGGGCGTCGATCTGCGACGGCCAGCCAGCTCCTTATGCCCGAGCGCCCTTCTGGCACAAGGTGGCACAGCCCAAGGTCCTCATCTTGGCCAAGCGTTAGACTATAATCGACTTGGCCCTGCTCATGACGAGGGTCAGCGGGCATGTGTCCATGTACGGTTTGGGGTGCCATCATGAAGAAGCTCATCAACAAGGCGGAGAACGTTGAGGCCGAGATGGTCGAAGGTCTGGTCAGGGCCTTTCCCGACATCATTGCGGAGAGGGGCGATGGCATCATCGTCCGTACGCACCAGAAGGTAGGGAAGGTCGCGCTGGTGAGCGGCGGTGGGTCGGGCCATGAGCCCGCTCATTGCGGCTACGTGGGCAAAGGGATGCTCGATGCCGCTGTTGGCGGTCCCGTCTTCACCTCCCCGTCGGCAGATGCCGTCTACAGGGCGATATGCGAGGTCGCGACCGACGAGGGTGTGCTTCTCATCGCCAAGAATTACACGGGCGACGTGCTGAACTTCCAAATGGCTGCCGACATGGCGTCCGATGACGACATTGACTGCGAGTGCGTGGTGGTGAACGACGACGTTGCCGTAGAGGACTCGACCTTCACGGCGGGACGGCGTGGCGTGGCGGGCACCGTCTTCGTCCACAAGATCGCAGGCGCCAAGGCGGAGGCGGGCGCCTCCCTTACCGACGTCAAGGCCATTGCCGAGCGAGTCATTGCAAACGTTCGCAGCATGGGTGCGGCGATCGCCCCCTGCACGGTCCCGGCTGCGGGTACGCCGGGCTTTGAGCTCGCACCAGACGAGATGGAGATGGGCATCGGCATCCACGGCGAGCCGGGCGTTCGCCGCGAGAGAATGCGACCCGTAGACGAGATCGTCGACGAGCTGCTCGAGCACATCCTGTCGGACCTCGACTTTGTCGGTCGAGAGGTGGCGGTTCTGGTGAATGGCTCTGGTGGCACCCCTCTCATGGAGCTTGCCATCGCCAACCGTAGGGTGGCGAGGCTGCTTGAGGACAAGGGGATATCCACGTACCGAACCTTGGTTGGCAACTACATGACGTCGATAGAGATGCAGGGCTTCTCGCTCACCCTGCTGCGCCTAGATGACGAGCTCAAGGGGCTTCTTGATGCGCCTGCCAAAGCCTTTGCCTGGAGGGGATAGCGATGGGTGAGGATACAGTGGCCACCACGACCGATGGGGAGAGGCTGATCGCGGTCCTTTGTGCCGTTGCGGACGTGATCGAGGCCCACAAGGACGAGCTCACTGAGCTTGACAGGCCCATTGGCGACTCCGATCATGGCATCAATATGTCACGCGGCTTCTCGGCCGTGGCCGCTGAGCTTCCGGGGGAGGTCGGCATGTCGCCTGCAGACATCCTCAAGCGCTGCGGCATGACGCTCGTCGCGAAGGTGGGAGGCTCCTCGGGACCCCTGTATGGGACCTTCTTCCGCAAGCTGGGGGTGGGCCTCAAGGGCCTTGAGACCATCGACCTCCCCTCCTTTGTGGATGCAATGGATGTTGCGGTTGGTGCTGTCATGCAGCTCGGCAAGGCAACTGAGGGCGAGAAGACCATGGTCGACGCCATGGCTCCTGTCGTGGTGTCCTTGAAGTCGTCGGTTGCCAGAGGCGAGGGTGCCCGCCTGGCCTTCGCGAAGGCGGCAGACGTCGCCTTTGCCTCCGCAGTCGCCACCATTCCCCTGCGCGCGACCAAGGGGCGTGCGAGTTACCTGGGGGAGCGCTCCGTTGGACACCAGGATCCTGGCGCCACCTCCTTCGCCTATATGGTGTCAGCCGTCGCTTCCTGCTACTGCTGAGAGGAGGGGGGCTATGGTCGGTATTGTCTTGGTGTCCCACTCAAGGGAGCTTGCAGAGGCGACGGCAGCCCTGGGGCGTCAGATGGCACCCGACGCACGGGTGGTTGCTGCGGGGGGCTTGGAAGACGGAGGGTTCGGGACGAGTTACGAGCGCATAGAGGCAGCGATAGGGCAGGTCTTGGGCGATGATGGCGTTATCCTCATCATGGACATGGGTTCGTCTGTCATGACCGCTCGCATGGTCGTCGAGGATCTGGAGGATGACAGGGTCCACCTTGCTGACTGCCCGTTTGTGGAGGGCGCCGTCGAGGCCATGGTTGCCTCCCAGGGAGGAACCTCTGCTGATGACATCCTTGAGGGGCTTGGACGGGCCGCGCGGGCGAGCAAGTTGTAGGTGAGCCACGCGCAGAGAGAGACGCGGTGGTGCAGAGGCGCGGTGGCGCAGAGTGCGCTTTTCCGTCGCACCGCGACCGCAGAGTGCGCCTTTCCGTAACGTCGCGCGACTCAAACTGCGTCTTTCCGTGAGACACTGCAGCCAGAATGCGCTTTTCCGTAACACCGCAACCGCAGAGTGCGCTTTTCCGTAGAATGCGGATTTCCTCACCTGGGCAAACGTGGTGTCACCTTACGGAAAACCGCATTCTGTCCCCGACGGCTCACGGAAAACCGCACTCTGTCCCCGTCACCCCTCCGTCATCTCACGCAAAAGCGCATTCTACGTGTGTCCCCGTCCAAAAGACGCATTCTGTGCGCAAGCAGTCACGCAGAGTGCGTCTTTCCGTGAGACACTGCAGCCAGAATGCGCTTTTCCGTAGAATGCGCTTTTCCTTACCTGGGCAAACGTCGAGCCATCTCACGGAAAAGCGCATTCTGAGTCCGCTGCCTCACGGAAAAACGCATTCTGCATAAGGCGGTCAGAGAGACTCCACGTATCTATGGCAACTGCGTGGCACAAGTAATGGCAACGCCAAAGCATAGCGCCGCGATGACGCAGTTGATGCAGATGGATCTTTTGCCCTCTCCCTTTATGTTGCCTGTCACTACGCCTATAAGGGCGACAAGTACGGAGGAGCTGTCCACAGTTATCAGATTGAGCGTGAACACAGTTTTCAGACCTGCTTGCATTGCCTGGTATTGACATTCACGAGGGTGAAGATGCCAGCCATGATTGCCATCACGTTGCCGTACATCTTTCTTTCGACAGACTTGCCTTGCTTGATTAGCTCCCGTATCTTCATCTCGCTCAATAACATGGTATAGCATCCAGTTACAGACATACCTTGTATTGAAGCCCTGTTCAGTCAGCCTGACGCGACTTGGGGTTATTCTGCTGCACAATAAGGAGAGAGATGCCTATGGACCGAGCCCCGCCTAGAGGGAGACCTCGAAATGTCCGCGTCTATCTGCGAGCTCGCAGTCGTGTCCACGCATGTGGAGGGCGGGCCTGCCAAGCAAAATCTCTGCCACGCGCCGGCCCTCGGCGGGCCGGGCGATCGTGGGCTCCTGTGCCTAGGAGGTAGGTAGCGCCTAGGCGAAAATGCGGGATCGGCAGCATGTGCATCCCAGTGAGAATGGGGTATCAGTAGAACACACTCGTGGTTGATACGTGTATAATACGTATTTAATACATTATCAATACGTGTGATTGGAAGCTTCATGTCCATGACTATCAGTATAGATGATGATCTCAAGCGGGAATTCTCCGAGGTCTGCCGCGAGATCGGCCTGCCGCCCTCGACCGCCTTCGGCATCTTTGCCAAGGCCGTCGTGCGCGAGCGCGCCATACCCTTCGCGCTCTCTGCCGTGAGTGCCTCCGAGCGAGCAGCGCATGCCTACGACCTCGCAGTGTCTGACGGCATCAGGCGGGGGCTCGCTGACGTGGCAGCAGGTGATGTGCTCACCCGCGAGGGGTCGCGGGCGCTGCGCTCATCGAGCAGAGCCATGGCAAGATCCACGACATGACGCCTTGGGAGGTCCGCTACGCGCGACAGTTCCATGAGCAGCTGATGGGACTCTCTGACGCGACATACGGCCACGTGGAGGACTCGATCGACGTACTGGCTGGGAACCCCGGCCTTGTGCGCGACTACGATCCGGCCTACGAGGCGGCACGGCCTCCCGCATCCTGCCAATGCTACTTCGTGCCTAGGACCACGAAGGTGATCTACCTCCTGATGGATGAGGACGCGCACCTGCTTACGATGCTCTACCTGGGTGATACCCGTGAAGACCCCAGACATCGCTTCGACCGCATGGAGTGGTAGATGCTTGTGGATCACAGGCTAGCACGGAACTGCGGGGAGTCGTGACGCCCTGCGGCTCCCGTGGTTGCTGCTACGTCACCGGGCAACCTACGGTGCTTTCAACCTGCGTGAATGTGGCTTCCAGCTGTTCCGCCGTATGGTACGGAGTCGTGCTGCCGCACGATAAGGAGAGAGACGCCTATGGGCCGAGCCCCGCCTAGAGGGAGACCTCGAAATACCTGCGTTGACCTGCGAGCTTGCAGTCGTATCCACGCACGTGGAGGGCGGGCCTGTCAACAAGAGGCTCTGCCACGCACCCCCATGGCCGGCCTGTAGTCGGCTACGCCGTCCCCCTCGACTGGCCGGGCGATCATGGGTCCCAGCGGTCGAGGAGGTAGGTGGCGCCCAGGCGAACGCGCGGGATCGGCAGCATGCCCCTCCCCGTAATGTCGGGGCTCCAGTAAAACACGCTCACGACCTTGAACCGCAGGGCGTTGTTGTTCGGGACCATGTAGTAGTACTCCTTTCCCCATCCCGCCTGATTGGACTCCCCGACGCGCACGAAGTTGTACCCATCTAAGTATTGGCCTGTGATGTAGCGGCTTCCATGGTATGCGGCGGCGCTGTCTGCGCGAGATGCGCTCGGGCCTGCAACGTACTCGCGACACAGGTCATTGACCGGGGGTAAAAGGAGAATCAACGTAAAGGCGAACACTGTGTGAATGATCATGTCCCTCATGGCAAAGCTCCTCTTTATGAAAGGATGAAAGGACCGGCTTCCTGCGTATTATAAGGTACTGAAAAGAAGACATCTGGTTTCGTTTGACATGGGGGAGAGACGAATGCCACCGTCCTTTTCGTCATCCGGTCCTGACTGCAAGCTGACAGGGCCGTTCTGGTCTCCAGACCCGTCTTGCACCACCCTTGCGACGTGCGTATGGGAGCGTGGGTAGACCAGCTGGCAGAGGATACTTAAAGTTCACGTCGCATAGACGTACCGATACGGCTACCATGGATTTGTCATGTGAGCTTGCTCGATCGGAGCCGCCTATGGATAACCAAGAGCTCAGTGAGCTTGAGGGATATGGTTACCAGCTGCCTGCGTCACAGGGCCAGATGTCTTGGGACTCTTCGCCCGCACACCCTACGTGGTGGTCTACCGACTGGTTTGCGGCAGCCCTCGGTGGCGTGATATGGATTTCCCTCTTTAAACTCTACGAAGCTGGCCTGTTCGGGGGTACGCTGGGTAAGATCCTCTTTGCCCTGCTTGGTGCCTCCTATGCGCATGACTGCTACCCGTCATACTTCACCGCAGCACCAGCGCTTGACAATGCCAGGCTAGTGTCGCTTCTCAATACCCTTCTTGGCGGACCGGTCTTTGGTTGCATCTGGAATCTCAACCTCACCAAGCGTACTCAGGGCGTCTCGCATCTCGTCTGCATCCTGCTCAACGGATTCAGCATCATGAGCAATGTGGCGCTCCTTTCCGCGTGCATGCCTTTTAGGGAGCAGACAGGCTTGGCGTGAGATACCTTCGTTGACCCGCGTAGATCAGAAGAGCGTTAAGCTTTTCTTTAAGGCCACTGAATGATGTGAGACCGCCTCGCTGGCACGCGTAGACCCCTGCCTTTTGTGGAGACGCTAAAAGGCTGGCCATCCCCTATGCGCGGTGCCGTGGGAAGAGATGCGCCCATGTTAGCCCTCTTAGGTAGTCATCGCACTGAGGAGAAACGAACTGAGAAGGATTATAGCTGGGACCACGAGTAGGGTGATGCCGACCGAGGCGGCCAGCTCGCAGGTCTGACCTTTGGCTTTGCGCCATATGGCGTACACGATCAGTGCTACGGGGATCAGCGGGTAGGTGACGGGGATGTTCATGGTTATGGAGAGCTTGGCCCCGTCCCACCTGAGTGAGGCGATCATTTCGGCCAGCAGCGTGAGTACCGCAAGGGATGCAATGAGCGCCACGACGTCTTTGGTCTCGCGCTCCTGCTGGGCCCTTGTAATGTCGAGGACTTTCGCGCAGGCGTCCTCAGCCTCGTCTGTCGTCATGGTCTGCTCCTCCGTTCTCTCGGCCCTCATCAGCTCGACGATGGACACGCCCAGCGCATCCGCCAAAGGCTCGATGTTTCCGATGTCGGGAAAGCCCACGCCTCGCTCCCAGCGGCTGATGGCCTTGTCAGTCACATGAAGCTCGCTCGCGAGGGTGGCCTGGGTCATGCCCCGCTCTCGGCGCCGCTGCGCCACGAAGCTTCCGAATCGATCTGCTTCCATCCTCACCACCTCCTGGGACCAACATGCCCCAAGTGGTGCCCACAGTCAATCGACGTTTCGTTTACCGCCTCTGAGCTTGGCGTTTTGCACGACGCGCTCTCCGTACGACGCGCCCTCCGTACGACGCACCGGCATCACGACGCACCCTCCGCACGACGTGCCAGTTGGCGATGCGCCCTCCGTGTGACGCGCTCGCCCCCCCGACCCTCTGGTCAGGCACCCCCTTGCCTTGTGGCCAGCCCCTCGTCTCTCAGTAGATCATAGGCGACCTCGCTACTCGTAAGGCGCAGACTGCAATCGTCCTTGTGGGGTCGTGCGAGCAGGGGTAGGCTTCCATGCCAGACAATTGACTCGTCGAAGATGGCGAGTGCCGAGCGTCTCCACTCCCTTAGCTCGGCAAGGCAACCCATGCTGCGAAGCAGCTCGACACCTTGCTGCGCGCGGGCGATGCCGCGTGGGTCCTTTGGTTGGTTGACGACGATCGAGACGTGCACGCCGCGCTCGACGACGGCCGAGAGGCGAGGTCGCAAGGTCAGGACGTACCTGTGGCTTAGGTAGGGGACGGCAAGGTGGACGGCCCTCTTTGAGCTGTCGAGGTCCGCAAAGAGGAGGGACTCGCAGTCGCTTGGGCCGACGATCGATCCGGCTGTCCTGTCCACATCGTCGCTCACCGGTATGAGCTCGTAGCCGAGTCGCGCGTAGCTTTTCAGGCGCTTCTTGTACATGCGGTCGAGCATGGGGACGCTGGTGTCCACGTAGTCGTACACGATCACCTCGCTCTTGCCCTCGCGCTCTCGGTGGAGCCTGCCCAAATACTGCGTGACGACCCCTTCCCAGGAGACGGGGGTCGCGAGGACGAGCGTGTCGAGCCCAGGCTCGTCGAAACCCTCGCCAAGGTAGCTTCCAGTCGCGACGACGGCAAAGCTGACATCATCTGCAGCCTCGGCGATCTCGTGGACCTGCTCTCTCCTTTCTCGCGCGGGCATGGCGCCGCTCAGCAGGAAGACCTTAAAGCCCTGCTCCAGGACGAGCCTGGCAAGCAGGGCCGCATGCTCCCGTCGCCTTGTGATGACAAGGGGTCGGCGACCGGCCCGCAGTGCCAAGACGGTGTCCTGCGCGATGAGCCGGTTGCGCGCGGGATGGGCGCAGAGCTGGTCGAGCACCTGGTTGAAGCTGCTTCCCGCCTCGATGCCAGCTAGGCGAATGTGGGTGAACCGAGGCTTAAGAAGGCGGGCGAAGCCTTGCTCCTGAGCCTGCTGCCTTGGGTCTACCCTGTGTACGACGGCGCCGCACTGCATATAGAGTATGCCTTCCAGACCATCGGAGCGCCTGGGGGTGGCGCTGAGGCCATAGACCCTAGATGCCGTGGTGGTCGCGAGGACCTGTGCCAGCTGAGGCGCCGCGCCGTGCTGACACTCGTCGCAGATGACCATGCCATAGCCGCGTACGAGCCCCTTGACCCTGCGCCTGCCGCTCAGCTCGCGCCCCTCGAGGAGGGACTGATAGGTGGCGATGTCCACGATCCCTCCCGGGACGCTCCTCCCACCCCCGATCCGCCCGACCAGCGAGCGTCTCATTCTGCTTGTGCGCCCGGTTTTGGTCAGTAGCTCCGGCAGTTCCTCGTCGATGGAGAGGAAGGTGGCCAGGCGCTCCTGCCACTGGTCGAGTAGGGGAGTGCTTGGCACGATGACGAGGGTCCGAAGCCTCAGCGTGCCTATGAGGTATGCGGCGATGACCGTCTTTCCAAAGCCAGTCGGTGCCGACAGGATACCGCACTCATGCCTGAGAAGCTCGTCGGCCGCTGTCTGTTGAGAGGGGCGCAGGCTTCCCGTGAAGGAGGCGCGGATGGGTGTGCCTACAAAGCGCCTGTCCTCGACGTGGTAGCTGATGCCCAGTCCATCCAAGAGGCAGAGCAGCCCCTTCTCGCAACCCCTGGGGATGGCGATGGTCGTCTCGTCCATGAGGCCCTGGTCGATGATGCGCGGTTTCCCATAGACGCTCTGGCGCATCGCCTGTGCGCGGTAGAATTCGGGGTTGCTGAGCGCGGCGAGCCTCCGGATCCTGCCCTGCACGGCGGCAGGCAGGCCACCTCTGTTGACAAAGAGCATGTTGGACTTCGTTATCGCCACCGTCAGGGAGGGGCTTATGCCCGTGAGGACTTCTGTGCGTCCGTCAGGACAGAGGCCCTCAGAAGGGGTTTGTGTCGGGAGCGGTCGGCCTTGCCCGTCCTCTTTCGCCCAGGGCCTCAAGAAGGCCAGCTCACCTAAGGCTTGGCCACACGTGGCGGCGAGTGCCCGCTCCACCAGGGCCCTGCTCGTCTTTCTGACTGAGGAGAGGTAGCGCCACTGGTCGGGATGTGCCTTGAGCTGGTCGTCCACGAACACGCTGTTGCCAAGACGCTGCGCCTGGCCCTGAAAGGGAAGCGCGATGAGGCTGCCGAACCCGCCCGTGGCGATCGTGTCCTGCGCGGGGTAGAAGCGGTCGTAGGCATCAAAGTGCCTGATCAAACCGTTGTCCATGGCTCTCGTGATGAGGAGGCTGCCAAAGTCCCTCGCGAGCGAGGAGGGCAGCGGCTCGTCGAAGAACACCCATGCGTGCGCCCCGTCCCCCGACCTCGAGCGCTCAAGGGTCACGTCCACCCCAACGGACCTGCCTGCATGAACATATGCGAGAGACTCCCTCTGCCAGCCTGTGCCGTCGAAGTCGGCGACGAGGAGTGATACCGTGCAGTCCGCTTGTACGACGTAGAGGCCAACGACGTCCTTGAGGTCACGTCGATCGCCGTTGAAATGTCTCACGAGCGCTTGGTTGGAGAGGGGAATGAAGGAGCGCTGCGGGCAGCCCGCACACCTGGCGTGGGGGTTGGCCCTCTTGGGACAGATGCCTGCGACCCACTCGTTGGCACAGGCGGGCGTATAGCCTATCCCTCCCGACCTTTTGCGGTAGCCGTGGGCGTACATGTCGCCTCTCCCGACGAAGAGCGACCGGAAGAGGGACAACTTGTCTTTCGCAGAGCTTTTCGACGTGACAAGTCCCTGAGCTCCGGTGGTCTGACGCTCTGCGGCTTGGGCCTCGATTTGCTGTGCGAGGAGCGTGGCGCCCTGTCGCCACTCATCTTCTGTCGCGTAGAGCCGCCTGCTTCCATCGACTGTGTATATGACTATCGAAGACCTGCCGTCTGCGTGGGAGACAAGCTCGACAAACGACGCCTCGCTGCCGCCGATGATGGCGTGGCGCGCGCAGGGGATTGCAGATTCGCCCATGCTTCGTCCTTCGGTCTAGGGTCTTGCGAGAGCCTGACCTGTACTTTCATGGTAGCGCGCCTTGGGCCTGATGTCCACCGCCATGGGGCCTACCGGTCCGTAGGTCTTGTCTCCACCAGTATCGCATGACCTGCTTCCCCTGCATCTTGCGTCAGGATGGTCGATAATCGGGAGCACGTGAGACCACGACGAAAGGAGACTTGCAATGCCAGAGGCCACGACACCAGAGACAACAACGCCAGAGATCACGACGTCGATCTACCACTACATCCGTGAGGCCGTCACGGATGGGGAGCTTCCCGATGACGTTAGCCTGCGTCCCTACGACAGGAGTGACCCAGAACTGTTCATGGCGGACGGCGCGATGGACGGCATGTGTATCTATCACATGGCGAGGCCCGAGCTCCCGGCCGACCTTGATGCCCAGATTGGATCCGCGTTGATGCTCGCGAGCTCTGGCGAGCCTGTGGCAGCGGACGAGGCCTTTTCCTCCTTGGTTAACAAGTTTCGCTCCATCCTCATCATCGATCAGGTGGTCGATAGCGTGAGCACCCGCAGGGACCAGCTCGATTCTGCCATGATCCATCACTATGCGAAGCGCCTTGTGCTCACGTCCACCGACAAGGAGCTCCTGAAGATCGGTCTTGAGCTTTTCGAGCTGCTTCGGGAGCCAGACGACCAGCTAAAGGACGCGATGCGGACGCTCGGCCTAAGCGACGAGTTCACGACCTTTGTCGTCTTCAACATGATGCGATGGACGAATGGCAACGACGAGATATTCCGACTTGTGCAGAAGGTCCATGGCTGGGGTCGCATACACGCCATCGAGAGGCTCGAGCCATCCACTGACGAGATACGCGACTGGTTCCTCCTCGAGGGGGTCAACAACAACATCATGCCCGCGTACTCGGCGCTCACCTGCTTCAACAAGTCGGGGCTTGCAGAGCGGATGGCAAGGGGTTTGAGCCCCAAGGAATTCAGGGGCGCGGGCGCTGTGATGGAGGCTCTTATCGATGAGGGTCCCGTCGAGGGCATATCTGTCCTCGACGACCCGGCAGGGATCCTGGGAGCCTATGTCGATCAGGCTCGCACGCAGGACATGGGAACAGACGACCTCTCCGTCATCAGTGCGATTCGTCGCTATGCAAAAGACAAGAAGATGGGTAAAGTCGTATCGGCGTGTGATGACCTACTCAACTCGCCGGATAGCAGGCAGAAGGTCGCAGACGCTCTCTCTCGCGGCGACGTGACGGCGTTCATGCTTGCCGAGCAACTTGGCATCCCGTACCATGAGGAGCTTCTCAGGGCTATGGGAACTAACTTCCGTTGGCTGTTTACGCGCATCGGCTGCCTCATCGACGATGAGCGCTACATTGACCAGGCGCTTGAGCTGGCAAGGACGGGCATGCCCCTGGACGCCATCGAGCAGGAGCCTCGTGACGAGAGCGGTCTGGGGCCTGGGCACTTTGCCTATCTGGCGCTTGGCTTCGTGCTCCAGCCGCTTTGCGGGCACGTGCTGAAGGGCACGGACATCGTCGAGAGGGCGCTCATGTCGCCTGTGGTCAGAAACAGGATCGAGGCGCATCGCGTGCTGAGGTCCTGGGTGAGCAGCAAGAGGGTACCGCTGGCAGAGCTCTCGCCTGAGCTGTACGCTCGCTTGGGTGAGGCCTATGACGCGGAGCCGAAGGAGGACCTGCGGCAGTCCATGAGGCCCCTGCTCGACGGTGCCACCACGTTCCCAAAGGAGGACATGTGAGCGAGGGTCGGGGGCGGAGTGCGCTTGCTGTTGGCGTAAGCTACTCTGAGACGTCGTGATGGCGAGGGTGAGATAGGGCATTGAACGCCATGTCGACAACGTATCTGAAAGGCTTACCTTTCAAATCGTCTAGAAAAATGCAGTTTATTCCATATGAGCTTAAATTATGCCGTATACTATCGGCATCGGGACGCACGTTCAACGTCCATATAGCTTGTGCAGTCGTGTGGGGGTCAGGGCTTTCTTGACGGTGGGCTGCCAAAAACATGGGCGTGGCCACATATTGAGATGCATATCGATGGGTTACAGGTGTGAGAGGGAGTGTTTGAGAACGTTGAGGCATTCAGATGAGCTAACGGGGACGTTCGTAAGCGGTTGGCAAGGGGCCAAAAACAATGCCCGGCAGATACCCCGCACTAGCTGTCATAAAAAGAGAGCCTCCGGAAGGAGGCTCTCGGCGGGTCAAAGTGCCACCTACGTGGCGTCGCCCATGCGGGAGACATTTTTGGCAAAGCCGTATTTTGACTCGCAGTATCGTCCTGACTGGTAATCAAGACAAGGGCAGTATAGCACGATGGAAAGAGGAGCGTGTCCATGAATCTGAGAAATATATCGGATGACTACAGCATCGGTCTTGATATGGGAACTGGATCAGTTGGTTGGGCAGTAGGCGATGTTAGAGGGCAACTTTTCCACTTCAAGAGACAGCCGACGTGGGGGAGTCGGCTGTTCGACAGCGCCAATACTGCCGCAATGGCCCGCATGCCTCGCAGCCAGCGTCGTCGGTATGTCCGTCGCCGTTGGCGTCTTGACCTGCTGCAGTCACTCTTTCAGGACGAGATTGAGAAGGTTGACCCTGAGTTCTTTATTCGACTCCGACAGTCGCGGCTCATCAAGGAGGATCGCGCAGAGGGACATAGAGACTACGGTCATCCCCTTTTCAACGATAGCGACTTCACAGAACGTGAGTACTACAAGCGTTTTCCAACCATCTACCACCTACGCAAATGGTTGATGAAAACCGATGGGCAAGCTGATATCCGCCTCATCTACCTGGCTATTCATAACATTGTCAAGCATCGTGGTAACTTCCTTCGTGAGGAGCAGAAAAGCTTGTCTGCCAAGACAGCTAAACCTGATGTCGCGCTTCATTCGTTCTTTGAGGCGCTCAATGCTTGGTGCGCCACTCGCGGCTATGAGCTCGTGAGCAATCGCAGCTATGAGCTCGTGATCGATGTGACGGCTAAGATTCTCGGTGTGCTTGCCGATGAGAAAGCAGCTCCCACCAGCAAGAAGAAGGATATCAGAACACTTCTCGGCGTTTCGATGGGTGATGATTCCGCTGCAAATCGTAGATGCAACGATGCCCTCGCCGCCGGAATGGTCGGCCTCAAAGCCGAGTTCAAGAACGTGTTCGGTGAGTTTCAGGCAGAAAAGACAGCCATCCATCTTTCGAACGATGAGGATGTGGACGCGTTGCGTGAGGCGTGTCCAGATGACAGCATCGAGCTCTTCAATCGCCTCTGTGATGTCTACTCTGCCTATGTGCTGCAGGGACTCCTTTCCTATGCGCCAGGCGAGACTATCTCTGTAAACATGGTCGAGAAGTATGAGCAGTATGGGAAAGACCTTGCTTTGCTCAAAGAGCTTGTTCGTAGGTATGCATCGAAAAGTTACGATAGCTTCTTTCGCGGCCCAACATACCCCGATACAAATATCTACGACGCATCGAAGGCAAAGGGCTACACCAAGTACAACCTGGGGACCAGTAAGCTCTCATATGATGATTTCAGCAAGGAAGTCAAAAGTCTGTTAGGAAAGACAGACGCCGTAAATGATGAGCGCTATCAGTCGATGATGGAGGCCTTCGACAAGCAGCAATTCCTGCGCAGGCTCAAGACGAGTGATAATGGCAGCATCTACTACCAGCTGCACTTCGAAGAACTGCAGGCAATTCTCAAAACCCAGGGTCGTTTTTATCCCTTCCTCAAGACTGATGAGAAGAAAATAGAGTCGCTCGTATCCTTTCGGATTCCGTACTATGTGGGACCGCTATCAAGCCGCAACGCCGCAGTCGATCAGCACGGCAAGCAACGCTTCGCTTGGGCAGAGCGTAAGCCAGGCCAAGAGGACACTCCGATCACCCCATGGAATTGGGATAGCGTCATCGACCGCAACAAGAGTGCCGAGAAGTTTATCAAACGTATGACAGGCATGTGCACATATCTGCAGGGGGAGGAGGTTCTTCCCAGATGCTCGCTCCTGTATGAGGAGTTCTGTGTGCTCAACGAGCTCAATGGCCTGCGTCTGACTATCGATGGAGACCGCGAGCATCGGCTTGATACTGCCCAGCGTGAGGGCATTGTCCATGATCTGTTCCATCACAAGAGGAGTGTCAGCTATAAGCAAATCGAGGATTGGATTATACGTGAGGAAGGCTTCAGGTATCCCCATATCAGCGGCGGTCAGGGTGTGAGTGGCCTGGAGTCGAAGATGGGATCCTACATCTTCTTCTGCAAGGATGTCTTCGGCGTTGATGAGCTCGACCGTAAAGACTATGACATGGTTGAGGAGATCATCCTCTGGAATACGCTTTTCGAGGACCGTAGGATCCTCAAGGAAAAACTCGTTCAAAAATATGGTGAACAGGCGGGTGGCCCGCTTTCCGATGAGCAGATCAAGAGAATCTGCAAGAAGCGCTTTACCGGCTGGGGACGTCTCTCTGAGAAATTCCTGATAGGTCTCAAGGTCAAGACAGATGTCGGCCCAAAATCCATCATGGATGTTCTTCGCGAGGGGGATCCTAATTCGGACAGCCGTCGTGGACATGCCATGGTCATGATGGAAGCTCTTCGGGATGAGAACCTTGGCTTCCAGAAAAGGGTCGATGAATTCAATAGGAACTATTTCGAGGCGAACGGCAAGCTGGTCGAGATCAATGAGCTTCCCGGTTCCCCTGCGATTAGGCGCAGTCTCAATCAGGCCATGCGCATTGTAGACGAGATTGCCAAAATAGCTGGTCATGCTCCTGCGAACATATTCATTGAGGTCACACGCGATGATGACGAGAGGAAGAAGGGCAGAAGGACGACCCGTCGTTATGATGAACTCAAAAAAGCGCTTGAGGCCTTTAAGAGTGATGATCCAGAGATCTGGCGCGAGATTTGTGAGACGGCACCAAAAGATCTCGATGAGCGTCTAACGCTTTACTTTATGCAGCGAGGTAAATGCCTCTATTCGGGGAGACCCATTGATATGAACCGACTCGCGGAATCTGGTCTATACGAGGTAGACCATATCATTCCCCGAGCCTATATCAAGGATGACAGCTTTGAGAACAAGGCACTTGTCTATCGTGAGGAGAACCAGCGTAAGACTGATGCCCTTCTCATTGACCAGGGAGTTCGTCGAAAGATGCACGATTACTGGAATATGCTGCACGATGCAAAACTCATTGGGGACAAGAAATATAACAACTTGATGCGTTCGACCATTAGCGAGCAGACCATGAAGGGCTTTGTCGCGCGTCAGCTGGTGGAGACAAGCCAGATGGTCAAGCTTGTCCAGTCTATGCTAGAGGTACGTTATCCAGAGACGAAGATCGTACCAGTCAAGGCGAGCATTTCGCATAACCTACGTGAGGCGGCTGGTTTTATCAAATGTCGTGAGGCAAACGATTTTCATCATGCACACGACGCGTACTTGGCATTGCGGGTAGGGATGTTTATCCAGAAGAGGCATCCTGGCGTCTATGAGAATCCCATCGGACTTACCCGAGCCATGCGAAAATACGCTCAATCTCAGGCAGAGATATTCAGGAGTACTCATCATCTACCAGGATCCGCTGGCTTTATCGTGAACAGCTTTATGAGCTCGGGTTTTGATAAGGAGACTGGGGAGATCTTCAAGGATGACTGGGATGCCGAGGCTGAGGTTGAGGGTATTCGTCGGGCACTAAACTTCCGGCAGTGCTTCATTTCGAGGATGCCGTATGAGGACACCGGCGTGTTCTGGGACGCGACGATTTACTCGCCGCGCGACCAGAAGAAGAAGCCGGTTCTTCCTCTTAAAAACGGCCTTGATCCGCAGAAATATGGCGGCTTTTCTCGTGAGCAGTTCGCCTATTTCTTTGTGTATGAAGCCCGAAAACCTAGAGGGAACAAGCCTTTGTTTCGCTTTGCACAAGTGCCCGTGTGGCTTGCCAGGCGCATGGAGGGTGATTCGAGTGCCCTCGAATCCTACGCACGTGGGCTAGCAGCGAACGAAAAGCTTGAATATGTGGGCATTGAACGAGCAAAGATCCTTAAACGACAGCTCATCGAGATTGATGGCGATAGGCTGATAGTGACTGGAATTAAAGAAGCTCGAAACGGAAGAGAGCTTGCTTTTAACTCTGACGAGCTTGCTCTCATTAATCGGTTGATTAATGGGCAAGAGCTAGATGACGACGGACAGTTGGACAAAATATGGGATAGGCTTCTTTGTCTCGGTGACCAGATGGGCAGTCATCTTGCTTCCCGACTCAAATTAATTAATTATAAAAAATCTTTTATTAATCTGGATTATAGATTGAAGAGTGAAATTATTTTAGGATTGATCAAGATCGCTAATGCAGCAAATAACGTTGTTGATTTATCTGCAGTTGGTGGCGTCAAAAATGCCGGTCGAATTCTACTGACTTATACCAGACTCCTGTCTGACTCCAATGTTGACTTCTACATTATTGACCAGTCTGTGACCGGCATGTTCGAGCGGAGGACCCGCATTGGCCTTTAGGAACGTCATCATAGAAAGTCCATGCAGATGCTCCTATGAGGGCGGATATCTCATCGTGCGTAAGGAAGACGATACGGTGAAGATCCACTTGTCAGAGATCTCGTCGGTCGTCCTCCAAACCAACCAGGTTTATATCAGTGCATATCTGCTATCGGAACTTGCAAAGGCGAAGATCTCCTTTGTTGTCTCTGACGAGAAGAGAAACCCCATAGGCCAGTATTTGCCTTTGTATGGCGCTCATAACGCGAGCAAGCGAATTAGCGAGCAGCTCGGATGGAGTGAGCCCGCGAAAAAGCGCGTATGGAAGCGCGTAGTCAGAGACAAAATAGCTCATCAAGCGCAGGTTCTCAACGCTCGCGCAAGGGAGGAAATGGGACTGCGACTGTCAAAGCTTATTCCAGAGGTGCGCTCGGGAGACACTACGAACAGAGAGGCCCATGCGGCTCGCCTGTACTTTCAGGCGATGTTTGGTGGCGACTTCTCACGAGATGATGATACATCGACCAATGCCGCTCTTGATTACGGTTATGCGATTCTCCTTTCTGCAGTAAATCGCGAGATTGTGGCACGCGGCTACCTAACGCAGATGGGTATCTGTCACAAGAGTGAGTATAACCAGTTCAATCTTGGTTGTGATCTCATGGAACCCTTTAGGCCGGTTGTTGATCGGCTGGTCTTCGATAACGTTGAAGATGATTTTACGAAGGATACGAGACGCTTATTGGTTGACATGCTTAACCAATCCCTTCCATATCGGGGAGGAATGTATCGCGTTGGATCGATTATATCGCTGTATGTGCAAGACTGCCTGAGCGCTCTCAATAGGAAATTATCCATCGATGGCATTGAGGCGTTCGATGTGATATGAGCGAAGGCGTTAGGATCCGCTATATGAGACTGGTTTTATTTTTTGATCTTCCGGTAAGCACTGCTGTCCAGAGAAGAAACTATCGTCTATTCCGCAAGTTCCTGCTTGGGGAGGGTTTCCTTCCGCTTCAAGAATCGGTGTATGCAAAACTTGTCGTTAATGATGGCGCGGCAAGCGCGGCGATTGCGAGAGTGCGAAAAAACAGGCCGCCTGCCGGTCTTGTTCAGATCCTCAGAGTTACAGAGAGTCAATTTGCAACTATGGAATATGTTACAGGTAATCGTGAAGCATATGATGAGGTCGATACCATGGAGGAGCTTCTGATTCTATGAAGCTTGTATTTAGTGGACTCGAAAAAGCGATAGAACTCCAGCGAGACTCTGTGGCCGTTCTACAGATTGAAAATTCGGCGCTCTTCTCGAGAATAGCCTTGTCGCTTATGGAAGGGGGTGGTTTGGATTCTCCAGAACCCCATGCATTATGGGATGGGGAAGAGAAGATACGTTTCTGCGATCGATCTATTTTTATTTCCGATCCGCTTAACCTTCCTTGGAGCCATAAAGACCTTATGGGAGAAGTCATCAAAAAAATGGAGCGGGAGATCTTAGAGGATGAGGATCTAAGGGCTGAGATTGAATCTGCGGAACGATTGCTTGCGTCGAGTCTCTTAAGGCTTAGCTTAGAACTTAACTCTGAGTACAACTTTGGTTTAGAATGGGACTTCAAGCGATACCTTAAGATGCTCGGATTTGGTATCGATGCATCGACAGATAGACCGTACCTTGATAATTTGATGTCGTTTATTTCATTGGTACTTGACTCTGGATCCAACAAGGTGCTTGTGTTTGTCAATCTCAAGACTTTTTTGACGGAAAGTGAGACTAAACGCTTCTATGAGCATATTTTTTTCTCAGGAATTCGCGTGTTGATGCTTGAGAATATGAGCGACGAAGCTCATTATGAGCATGAGAGAAAGACTATTGTTGACCAGCACTTTCTTGAGTTTTAGAACCGTCTCCGGTCAGAGTGGCCGTCCCTTAGCAGTGAGGGAATTTGTTCCAACGGTTTTGGAGCAGTGCCGTTCTGACTGGTAATCGCACTATACAGACAGTCCTTAAGGAGCGTGAGTTGTTTTGGAGCAGTGCCGTTCTGACTGGTAATCGCACCTCGGCGCGCACGTCCGGCACGGAGGTCCCGTTTTGGAGCAGTGCCGTTCTGACTGGTAATCGCACAACCTCCCATATCAATAACCCGTCATCGTCGTTTTGGAGCAGTGCCGTTCTGACTGGTAATCGCACAATCACCGGTGTACCTCCCTCGAACAAAACGTTTTGGAGCAGTGCCGTTCTGACTGGTAATCGCACACACGCCATCATCGTCGATGAGCATACCCGGTTTTGGAGCAGTGCCGTTCTGACTGGTAATCGCACTATGCGCGTGGCATACGGTAGCATCCATACGTTTTGGAGCAGTGCCGTTCTGACTGGTAATCGCACTCGAGGTCATGGCGATACCAGTTAGACTGTGTTTTGGAGCAGTGCCGTTCTGACTGGTAATCGCACACCAAAGGGGTAGAGCCTGATAAGCTCCGGTTTTGGAGCAGTGCCGTTCTGACTGGTAATCGCACGCGTCAGCTGGTCCGCCGTCACGCAGTGCGTTTTGGAGCAGTGCCGTTCTGACTGGTAATCGCACGCATCAAGAGCGATTGGGTGGGGATATCGGTTTTGGAGCAGTGCCGTTCTGACTGGTAATCGCACCAACTGCGCGACTTTCAAGGCTCTCTACTAGTTTTGGAGCAGTGCCGTTCTGACTGGTAATCGCACACAACATGATGATGTGATAATGACGGCTCGTTTTGGAGCAGTGCCGTTCTGACTGGTAATCGCACAATAAAACGTGGCACCACCAACCCTGCACGTTTTGGAGCAGTGCCGTTCTGACTGGTAATCGCACTAAGCCCACATCTTGGGCCTTGAGCACAACGTTTTGGAGCAGTGCCGTTCTGACTGGTAATCGCACAAAAACGTTAAGAAATGGGTATCACAGAAGGTTTTGGAGCAGTGCCGTTCTGACTGGTAATCGCACCATAGTCATCAAGATTGGCGCAAATGTGCCGTTTTGGAGCAGTGCCGTTCTGACTGGTAATCGCACGTCTGATGTGTCTGACTCCCGAGGAGTGTGTTTTGGAGCAGTGCCGTTCTGACTGGTAATCGCACTGAGTCTTGCCAATCCCTGCTATTGAACATGTTTTGGAGCAGTGCCGTTCTGACTGGTAATCGCACGAACCTGCAAAAACAACTGGAACCATAGCGGTTTTGGAGCAGTGCCGTTCTGACTGGTAATCGCACGGAGAGCCGGACTTATACGAACCTGCTCCTGTTTTGGAGCAGTGCCGTTCTGACTGGTAATCGCACAGGAGAGTAGCATACTCTTGGTTATTGATGGTTTTGGAGCAGTGCCGTTCTGACTGGTAATCGCACCGCGCGTAGTGGCCAAAGTCCGGCCGGATGGTTTTGGAGCAGTGCCGTTCTGACTGGTAATCGCACATGGCTCAGAGAGTGCCTACAGCGCCCTCAGTTTTGGAGCAGTGCCGTTCTGACTGGTAATCGCACAGGTGCCGGCCAAAGGCGCGATCCCTCTGAGTTTTGGAGCAGTGCCGTTCTGACTGGTAATCGCACTAGTGCCTGCGGGATAGAGCTGAATAAGTTGTTTTGGAGCAGTGCCGTTCTGACTGGTAATCGCACGCATTCGTACCGAACCCGGGCAACAAGCCGGTTTTGGAGCAGTGCCGTTCTGACTGGTAATCGCACCGTAGGAATCGTCCTCACGCTCGCCAAGGGGTTTTGGAGCAGTGCCGTTCTGACTGGTAATCGCACGCTTGCCTTGTTGTTCCCATATGTGGTAACGTTTTGGAGCAGTGCCGTTCTGACTGGTAATCGCACTAACATTACTAATAACCGGGTATCCTCGGCGTTTTGGAGCAGTGCCGTTCTGACTGGTAATCGCACGGGTCAATCCTTTTGGTCGTCGATGAAGCAGTTTTGGAGCAGTGCCGTTCTGACTGGTAATCGCACTCGGGGTAAACCACAACGCATAGCCAACCGGTTTTGGAGCAGTGCCGTTCTGACTGGTAATCGCACGTAGTGCTACAATGGGTGGCATGAGGACACGTTTTGGAGCAGTGCCGTTCTGACTGGTAATCGCACCAGGGGACGGGCTCCTGCCTCGCCCACTCCGTTTTGGAGCAGTGCCGTTCTGACTGGTAATCGCACCACGGCAGAGAGCCGCGCCAGGTGGGTGTCGTTTTGGAGCAGTGCCGTTCTGACTGGTAATCGCACCCCGAGTGTTAAGGCCCTGCGGGACAGGTCGTTTTGGAGCAGTGCCGTTCTGACTGGTAATCGCACAACTACTTCCTGCACCACTGGGGCGTATAGTTTTGGAGCAGTGCCGTTCTGACTGGTAATCGCACCATACAATCTAAGTGGCGTGCCGGACGGCAGTTTTGGAGCAGTGCCGTTCTGACTGGTAATCGCACAACTACTTCCTGCACCACTGGGGCGTATAGTTTTGGAGCAGTGCCGTTCTGACTGGTAATCGCACCATACAATCTAAGTGGCGTGCCGGACGGCAGTTTTGGAGCAGTGCCGTTCTGACTGGTAATCGCACTTTGAGGGAGGTACTACGCCTGTGATTACTGTTTTGGAGCAGTGCCGTTCTGACTGGTAATCGCACGCCTGGGCCACCGACGCGACGAGCCCCGCGTTTTGGAGCAGTGCCGTTCTGACTGGTAATCGCACCGCCTCAAGCAAGACTGGATGGGGATATCGGTTTTGGAGCAGTGCCGTTCTGACTGGTAATCGCACCGCCCTCGGCGGATCAACGCTTATCGGCCAGTTTTGGAGCAGTGCCGTTCTGACTGGTAATCGCACGGGTCAATCCTTTTGGTCG
>ERZ772874.42-NODE-42-length-66897-cov-18.891879_pt1 | contig 66897 bp, 59 predicted proteins | sample MGYA00580586_ERZ772874 | MGnify/ENA primary metagenome ERZ772874 (study PRJEB29015, sample SAMEA2737952) | human oral metagenome | biome: human oral; feature: human-associated habitat; material: dental | place: China | collected 2154 ... | reverse complement strand
CGGCGATGGAGACCAGCGTCTCGCCGGAGTCGCGCAGCAGCAGGATCCGGGCCCTGGTGACGACCTGGGCCCGTGCCGTGCGCATGCGGGCCAGCCGCTCGAGCCTCTCCCTGTCCTCCGCTCCCAGTACGACCGTCGTCTTCGACCCTGCCAACCCGTGCCTCCCGTCCTTGCCCTCCGTCAACGGTAGTATACCACACATGAAGTCCAATTATTTTATGAATATAGTACGAGAAGCCCACCAAAAGGACGCGGGGCAACGTAGCCTAGCCAAGCATGGGGCATATAAAGTCGCAGGAAAATACCGCCATGACCTATCGAGCATGGTTTCTCCTGCCGAATGATCCTTAAACTCATATCTTTCTTAGGCTCTTCGGGGGTTCGTGTGGGTTGACGCCTCGGCGAATCGCGTCGCAACAGTGTACACAAATGCCCCAAAACGGCGTCGGGAGTCCATTTTCGCCAATCTGTGTACACTCCTGCGTCACCACGGTCGCTCGAACGATCCTCGCGAGTCGCAACAGTGTACACAAATGCCCTAAAACGGCGCCGAGAGGCCATTTTAGCCAATTTGTGTACACTCTTGCGTCGCCGCCTCGGCGGTGAGATCCGCCCCACCGGGGCGATGACGCAACCACCTACCCACACGAACTCACGAAGCCTCAGTTGAAGCTAACAACTACGGCACGAAGAGCCTGCGCCTAGCGCGCCTCGAGCAAGGTCGTGGCGCCCTGACGTCAGCTGCCGATGCGCCAGCCCTCCGCCTCGGCGCGCACCCGAACGAAGTCACGGTATATGCCCGCCTCGGAGACGAGCTGCCCGTGCGTACCTCGCTGCGTGATGCGCCCTTTGTCGAGCACAAGAATCTGGTCGGCGTGCTCGATGGTTGCCAGGCGGTGCGCGATGACTATCACGGTCTTGCCGCGCATAAGCTCACTCAGCGCCTGCTGGACAAGCTGCTCGTTCTCGGGATCGATCGATGCAGTCGCCTCGTCGAGAACCACGATGGGCGCATCCTTGAGAAGCGCCCGGGCGATGGAGATGCGCTGGCGCTCGCCACCCGAAAGACTCCTGCCGGCCGCGCCCACCCTGGTGTCATACCCTTCTGGCAGAGCGCAGATGAACTCGTGGCACCGGGCGCGACGCGCAGCCTCAACCACCATGTCGCGCGTGGCCCCAGGTACCCCGAAGGCGATGTTGGCCTCGATCGTGTCATCGAAGAGGTAGACGTCCTGGAACACCATCGAGAAGTTCCTGAGCAAGCTGTCACAGCCAAACTCCCGCACGTCATGTCCACCCACACGTACCGCTCCGAAGCCCACGTCATAGAAGCGAGCCATCAGGCTCGCCATCGTGGTCTTGCCCGAGCCGGAGGGACCCACAATGGCGCAGGTCGTACCCTCAGGAATCGCAAGACTCACGTCACGGAGCACCTCTTGCCCCTCTCCTGCGCCACGCGGGTACGAGAAGGACACGTGGTCAAACTCAATGTCATGGCGCTCAAGCGTCACCTCATGGCCGCTCTCGTCGATAAGCTCAGCATCCAGCACGGCGTCTATGCGGTCAAGCGCGTCATCGATGTCGGCAAGCATGTGTGCTGCGTCCACCAAGCGCAAGATGGGGCCAAAGATGGTGGTCGAGAGGAGCGCGATAGCCATGAACTCCCAGGTCGCCATCTGTCCGACAAGAAGGGCCGCGCCTGCGGCGACGAGAAGGACGGTCGAGGCCACGCCCAAGACGATCCTGTGGATGGTAGCCGGGGACGTAAAGGCATGCTCTATGGCAATGCGGGCATCCCAAAGACTTGCCACGGCATTTCTGAAGGGAGCGAGTGTCTCCGCGCTCGTACCGTACGACTTGGCCGTACCGAGTCCGGCATAGAGCTCGACGACTGCGCCCGAGAGGCGTTCGGTCGCCGTGCGCGCGGATGGCGTGAGCCGCCTTGCTGCACGGTTGATGGCCTTGAGGGTGAGCGACACCAGCGCCACGGCCGCGCAGGAGATGACGGCGGCCACAGGGCAGGTCGCACACAGCCACAGGGTCACGACGAGTGCTGACGCGTAGCCACCGAGCGCGGCGTCCGCCTGGCGCACCGCCTCGAGCTCAATCATGTTAAGGTTGGTGGTCACGGCAGACAGGATGTTACCCGTCCCCACAAGCTGGAAGTAGCCGAGCGGCACGCGCTTGAGGACGTCGCCAACCGCGAGTCGCGTCTGTGCCGCACGCTCGTAGCCGATGCTCTCCTGTACAGTGTCTTTCAGGAATTTGAGCACCGCACGCACGACGACGCACGCCGCAATGACAGCAAGAGAACGCCATGCCAGCCCATTGTCTATCTGCACCTGTCCGCGTGTGGCACTCACGAGCTGCCCAAGCACATGCGCCGCGACGAAGACGGGGACGGCCGTCGCCACGGCAATGACGATCTCGAGCAGAAAGCCCACCCAGAAACGTCTTCTGAGGCGTCCCACCCAGGTCATGACCCGCCTATACACGCCGATCATCGAGCGCCACCCCCTAAGTCCTCAGACGTGACGGGAGCGTGCGAGCCCGCCGCCCAGCCGGCCGCCCCCACGTGGGCCATCCACATGTCCGCATAGAGCTGACAGCCCTTCAGCAAAGACCCGTGCGTGCCCCTCGCGACGATTCTCCCTTTGTCCATGACACAGATGGTGTCGGCCGCAGTAATGGTCGAGAGACGGTGAGCGATGACGATGAGGGTCTTCTTGCGAGCAAGACGGGCGACCGAGCGCTGGATGTGTGCCTCGTTCTCGGGGTCGGCAAATGCAGTTGCCTCGTCGAGGATGATGATGGGTGCGTCCTTGAGTATCGCCCGCGCGATGCAGATACGCTGTCGCTCGCCGCCCGAGAGCGCCTGACCCGCCTCCCCAGCCGGCGTGTCCCAGCCACGCGGAAGGCGGGCCACGAACTCCTCGCAGCTTGCCGCCTCCGCCGCCACCCTCAGCTCATCCTCGCTCGCATCCGGCTTGCCCATCCGGAGGTTGTCGAGAAGCGTGCCGTCGAGCAGGTAGTCATCCTGCGAGACGTAGCTCACCAAGCACGAGAGCTGGTTGAGTGGCATGGCACGCACGTCGACGCCACCGATGGACACCGATCCCGCGCAGACATCCCAATGGCGCACGATGAGCCGGGCAATGGTCGACTTACCCGAACCAGACGGTCCCACCAGTGCCGTGAAGCTGCCCTCGGGAAGCTGGAGCGACAGGTCGTGCAGTACCTCGGTCTGTCCGTCATAGGAGAAGCTCAGCTTGTCCAGGCGCACGTCGTACCCACACACGTCCGCAAGAGCCGCAGGCTGGTCGAGCGTGGGAAGGCTTAGGAACTCTTGGGCATCGGCAATGGAGTAGGCGATAAGGTTCATCTCGTTGAGGCTCGCGCCCATATAGACGGCAGGGGTGACGATCGCGAGGGCGAGCATGCACGCCAGGCCAAACTCACCCGCCGTAAGGGAGCCACCGCTGAAGAGGGTAACGCCTGCGGGCACCACGCCGAGCAGCGTGGTGGGTAGCACCGACATCGAGAGTGCCAGAGCCGGACGCGCCGTCCGCATCCACCTGAGCGTGTAGTCGAGGAAGTCCGTCACCGCGTTCGCAAACCTTTGGTAGGAGCTTGTAGTCTGATTGAAGGCCTTCACGACACGAATGCCCTCTATGTACTCGACTACGACGGAGTTCACCTGATCCTGCCTGGACAGGTAGCCACCATACATCCTGTAGTAGCCCCGTGACCCGACGCCGAGGATGGCAAGCCCTATGGGCAGCGTGGCAAGGCAGGACAGCGCAAGGCGCCAGTCGATGGCCACGAGCCATGCTGCGATGGACACAGCCAGCAGCAGGTTGGCGGAAAGCTCGGGAATCATGTGGGCGAGTGGCAGCTCTATCTGCTCGATGCGGTCGGCCACCACGTTCTTGAGATGACCGACGGACCTTGCCCGCGCCGTCCCGAGCGAGGCGTCCATGAGCCGCTCCGCGATGCCCAAGCGCAACTCGGCAAGGATGGAGTAGGCGCAGATGTGCGAGTTGATGGTGGCGATCGCGAAGAACAGGTACCTGACGACATGCGCGAGGGCGGCAAGCGCAACCCACGCGAGGACCACAGACCAGGGGACGTCCCGGTCTGCGGGAGCCGTGGCCACCATGTCGATGACGCGGTACGTCGCATAGTAGGGAACGAGGCCCACGAACACACTGGCAATGGAGAGCAGTCCCGCGAGCACCATGCGCCCCCGACAATGCGACGTGTAGCCGAGCAGGGTCTTGAGCCAGCCTTTTGTGTCCTTGTGCAGGTGTCGCTCTGTGCCCCGAGCGACCGGGTCCCCTTGCGCTCGTGCCCCCTTGTCCCCATCCGCCATAGCCTCACCCCGTCGTCTTTTGTCTCCCTGCATGGCCTGTGATCTCGCAGGCCATGGCGCTGACTATAGCGCCATGGCCTACCTCACCTGCCCCGCTTGGACGGAAAATGGGCTGATCGGACGGAAGACCTTTGCAGGATGGGTGCCTGATCAGGCAAAAAGCTGGCCTTGGGGCCCCTATGACGCGCGACTCGCAGCGTTCCCTTCCTCGCGTCTCGCGCGTCGGTACGCCGAGGGCGTCACCCCCATGAGGGCCTTGAACGCTGCGGTGAACTTTGACGGGCTTCCGTAGCCGACCGTTGCGGCGATGTCGGACACAGGCAGCTCTCCCTGACGCAGCATCTCGGATGCCCGCTCCATTCGGTACGTCCGCAGATAGGTATAGGGAGGCATGCCGTAGACCCCCTTGAAGCAGCTCTTGAGGGCGGTGGTGGAAAGTCCCACCAGCCTGGTCAGCTCCCCCACGCCATAGCTCCTGGTGAGGTCGGCCACCATGAGGGCGCATGCACGCTTGACCCCCTCGACCTGCGCACGCTGGAAGTACTCCACCTGTCGCCCCCGATCGTCCCCATCCACGCGATCGAGCAGAAGCAGCAGGTCGAGCATCTTGACCTTGGCAAAGACACGAAGGCTCTCTTGTCCGACCGTATAGAGCTCGGAGAAGACATGCTCTGCGGCACTACAGTCGTGCAGCACAAAGGGCAGGCCGGCATGACAGAACTTCTTGCGAAGCGCCCGCACGCTCACGGGAAAACCGTCCAGCATACACCGGATGGGCTCCTCGCAGACGTCTATGTCGAAGTCGACGGCGACGCCACTGTAGTGTTCGGTCGGAAACACGTAGGTGCCGGCATGCCCCACGAAGTCACTGACCCTCAAGTCACCGCGGGCGGTGTAGGAGTAGGTCCCACCTGGCAGAGCCTGCTCGATGCGACCGGCGCGGCAGTGGTTCACGCTGATGTGGTTGCCGTCAAAGGCAAAGCCCGTGAAGCACCGCGCCATGTTGAACTCGTTGAACGAGAGGTAGACGCCAGGCATCACCGTGACGAACCGTATGGTACCCTCCCCCGTCTCGTTGAGGATGCGTATCAGGCAGACATCGCCCTCAACGGACAGCTCGAAGCTCGTGCCCCGACTTCCCGCAGAGCTGACGCCCCCGGGGACGACGGATGGAACGCTTGAGCGGTACAGGTTTTTGAGCTCGCTCAGAAGCGTGCTCTCGTCCATGCTATCCTCCCTGCCCTGAAAGGCGATACACGCGGTCACAGCAGCGTGCGATGAGCTCCGTGTCATGCGTCGCCACCACGACGCAGGCTCCTGTATTTGCCAAACCCCGCAGCAGCCTTCCGACCTCTATCATATGCCTGTAGTCGAGTCCGCTGGTTGGCTCGTCGAAGAGGGCGACCGGGCGAGCGGAGAGCAGAGTGGCCGCCATGGCCAAGCGCTGCCTCTGACCGCCAGACAGCGACATGGGATGGCAGTCGGCCACATCGGCAAGGTCAAGCGAGCGAAGCGTGTCCTCTACCCTCGCGGGGTCACCACACGAGAGCTCGCAGTCACTCCGCACGCTGTCACCCAGGAGCTGGTGGTTCACGTCCTGCATGACCATGGAGCACATCCTCTGTCGAGTCCCCCTAGGACAGCTGCGACCATCGAGAAGGATACCACCCCTCACACTGCACTCGAGTCCCGCCACCGCGCGAAGCAGCGTGGTCTTTCCGGAGCCATTCGCCCCCACGAGGCCCACGACCTCGCCGCGAGCCACGTCCAGGCTAAGATGCGAGAGGACCTCCCGCTTGGCTCGCAGCACAGAGAGACCGCGCAGCGATAGGCCGTGCGTGGAGGGGGGCGAGGTAGCGGGAGGGGCAACGGTCAGCTCAGGTGATGGCAGCATCCTGGGGTTACTCACACGTAAGCCCAGCTCGGCCCTCTCATCGTCGGAAAGTCCCATCAACTCGCCTGGAGACATCGTTCTGACGATGCGACCGTCCCGCAAGAGAATGGCGCGATCTATCAGGTCACCAAGATAGGCAAGGCGATGCTCGGCGATGATCACCGTCTTACCTTGCGCAAGCACGTTGGCCATCTGGGCATGCAGCGTCTCGATGGAGGCGACGTCCAAGTTGGCGGTAGGCTCGTCGAGAACGTACACGTCAGGATCTGCCACGGCAACCGAAGCAAACGCGAGCGCCTGTCGCTCTCCGCCGCTCATTCGCGCCACGTCCCTGCCCAAGAGACGCTCGATGCCCATGCCGCTCACGACTTCGGCGACCCGCCGCTCTATGAGTCCGACGTCTGCGCCGGAGCACTCAAGCCCAAAGGCAAGCTCGTCGTCCGAGGTCTGGTAATAGAACTGGGACCTGGGGTTCTGGAAGACCGAACCCACCCTGTCCGCAAGCTCGTACATCTCGCAGGAGCCGGGCCTGAGCCCACAGACCTCGACCTCACCCGAGAGCTCTATGCCCATCTCGAACGAGGGAATGAGCCCGTTGACGCACCTGGTGAGCGTGGTCTTACCCGAGCCCGAGGGCCCACAGAGGAGCACGCACTCCCCTCTCTTAACTTCGAGGTTGATGGGGCCAAAGAGCAGACGTCCACGCGCTCGACAAGAGACGCCCCGAAGCCATACGCTCATGTGTAAGCACCCCCACAGGCGAGGGCACAGGCCACGACCGCAAGGGCCAGCACGACCCAGTCAAGGGCGCCCATGCGCAGCCGCTCCGTGTCAGGGCGACGAGCCGGGTTCTCGATCCCGCGACACACCGCCGCACGCGACAGCTCGTCGGCCGTGTTCGTCGCAGACACCATGAGCAAGACGACGAGGGCCTCGACGCGCTCCGAGAGGGATATGTCGCGAAGACGCAGCGCGTCGCGTATGTGGCCCACCTCCTCTGCGAGCGTCGGAAAGTAGCGCAGCGCCGTCGCAAGGGGAACCAGCACCGTCTCGCTCACACGAAGATGCCTGAACGCCGCCATGATGCGATGCGCCGAGTTGTCGGCCGCAAGCAGCGAACTTACCATAAGCACCCCAAAGACGCGACGCACAAGCGTGAGGATGTAGATAAGTGAGGACAGAAATGCCACCGCGCCTGCGGCGAAGGCATAGTCGAGCACCCACGCGAGCAGGGCGAAGGCAACGACGAAGCTCACTGCCATCCTCCCATACCCACAGAGTAGTTGCAGAAAGGCCAGTGCCAGCACGAAACCAACCTCAAGCCAGAGGGGCTTGCCGACGAACGAGACGAGCGTCAGCGCCAGGAGCAGGCCCATGTTCGTGCGCGGGTCGAGCCTGAAGGAACCCAGCCACACGCCTGTCATCCCTCGGCGAGTCCCGCCCTGACAAAATGCCTCTTGAACAGCCGATGGGTAACGAAGGAACCTGTAGTCGCGCCCACGAGGGTGAACATGGCGCAGAGAACGAGGAAAGAGGGGTCGGCAACCTGCTCGCATGTTCGCACATAGTCATCGGGCATGCCCTGGGTCAAGATCTGCGCCATAAAGGAGTCATGGTAAAGCCAGATAGGCAGAGGCGAGATCATCCACCCAAACGAGAAGAACGCGAAAGCGACCGCGTTTCCCCTGTAGCTGGCATAGCCGGTGAGCCAGCGCACGAACTCCGAGAGGGCCGAGCTGCCAACGACCAGGACGAGCGCAAGCACGAGGTTGCCCGTAGAGGCGCTCAACAAGGCGAGGAGCACCCCCATGATGAGAACGGCGAGGGGCTTTCGCACACGAGTGCACAGAAGCATGAACGGCACGCTACCCACGATGGCGGCAAGTCCGGGAAACAGCACCCAAACCAGCGGGTGAATGCCCGACATGACCATAGGTACCATCGAGACGGCAACGTAGAGGGCGAAGAATATGCCGATAGTGATGAGGTCTCGTCCTCTAAGGCGGCGAGCCCTCCACAGCGAGGTGGAACCAGCTGCTGCTTCTCGCATTTCACACCTTTCGCTCGCATACCCACATGGTCTACCCGAGCCGTGTTAGATAATACTTACTCCATCATGATAGGATTTGCGGGGAGCTGCGCTAGCCCGATCGGGGCAAAAGTGTACCGATCGGCTCGCGAGGTAGCGTTGTTACTTTTCACAGTTAGGCCAGTGATGTCTTCTCAGACTGTCGCGTCGGACCCCATCTGCGGCCCTGTCGAAGCTGACGGACAACTCGACCACGCCACTCGGTGACATCGGGCGGCACGTGCACGCCAGGTGGCACTCCCATGGGAAGCGATGTGGCGTTTGACAGGGACCTGCTTATCCAGCCGTTTGCCCTTGACAGATTCTGAGTGCCAGTCTATGGTGCGAGCGAACATATTGTGCTGTTCATTCATCGGGAGCTGAGGACAGTGGAAGACAAGAAAGGCACCCTGAGGGAGGCCGCCCGGCGCGTGTTTTCCGAAAGGGGATATAGGGCGACGAGCATAGCGGCCATAGCCAAGGAGGCACATGTCGCCGTAGGAAGCTTTTATAACTACTACCGATCGAAGGAGGAGGCCTTCATCGACGTCCACGACGAGGAGAACGACCGTGTCCGAAGGCAGATGATGGACGAGATCGACTGGACGGCCGAGCCGGTAAAGGTTGCTGGCCAGCTGTTCGACTGCTCCTTGAGGCTCGTCGCAAGCAACAAAATTTTGTCGGAGTGGGACAACCCGGCCATCGCGAGCACGCTGCACGCACACTACTGGTCCGACGCCAAGAGGGAGAGCTACCCCTTCCACCAGTTCCTTACGCAGACGTTCTCTCAGAGGATGACCGAGGCGGGTTTCGACGAGGAGAGGATACGTCAGGTCCAACAAGTCTACGAGCTCATCTATTTCATGGACACGCACATCACCAGCCAGGACTTCCCAGGCTTCGAACAGGCGATCAGAACCCTGGTGACCTACTTCGTCAAGGGCCTCTTCACGTAGGTGCAGACACACGCCGCCAGGTGAGCGTGAACCTGCAGACTCGCACGTCCACCGCCTGGCAGTGACGATCACACTGCCAGACGACCCCGAGCGTGTCGGACGCTCCCTCGCAGGTGAGGAGATTGCGTGCGTCGAGGCTCGCCTATCCCAGGCCCAGGACAACCCCGCACAGATGCACCACGAAGGTCACCACCCACGCGAGGGTACACTGGTAAAAGGCGACCCAGACGGCCCACTTCCCTCCCATCTCGCGACGCACGGCATCGATGGCGGCGATACAGGGGGTGTAGAGAAGCACGAACACCATGAGGCAGACGGCCGAGAGCGGGGAGAGCGCCTGGACGAGGCCGTCCACGCCCCCAAAGAGCACCGAGAGCGTCGAGACTATCGTCTCCTTGGCGATGAAACCCGTGAAGAGCATGGAGGCGATGCGCCAATCCCCCAGTCCCAGGGGCGCGAAAAGGGGCGCGGCCCACCCCGCCATCTGGGCGAGCATGGACTGGCTCGTATCCTCGACTAAGGTGAACCTGAGGTCGAACGACTGTAGGAACCACGTGACGATCGTGGCAGCGAAGATCACCGTGAACGAGCGCTTCACGAAATCGCGGGACTTGTCCCACACCAGCATCAGCACGCTGCGGATGCTTGGCATGCGGTAGGTGGGTAGCTCCATCATGAAGGGTACCGCCTCGCCACGAAACGCCGCCCGCCTCGACACGATGGCGGTCAGGATGCCCATCACGATACCAAAGAGATAGATCGCAACCACTATCCACCCCGCATGCCCCGGAAAGAAGGCTGCGGCAATGAACGAGTAGGTGGCAAGCTTGGGCGAGCAACCCATGAAGGGCGTGAGCATGACCGTGAGCTTTCGGTCGCGCTCCGAGGGCAGGGTCCGCGTCGCCATGACGGCAGGAACCGTGCAGCCCATGGCGACGAGCATAGGCACGATCGTGCGACCGGAGAGGCCGATCTGCCGCAGCAGCCTGTCCGAGACGAACGCGATGCGAGCCATGTAACCCGTGTCCTCAAGGAGGGACAGGAAGAAGAAGAGCGTCACGATAATGGGCAGAAAGAGGAGGACCGCGCCGACCCCGCCGAAGATGCCGTCGATCACGAGCGAGTGGATGGCAGCGCTGACGCCTGCGGACTCCATCGCAGGGCCCACCATGTCGGACAGCCGGTCTATCCCCTGCTGCATCAGGTCTTGCAGGAAGGGACCGATGACGTTGAAGGTGAGCACGAACACCGCCGACATGATGGCGACGAAGGCGGGTATGGCCGTCCACTTGCTGGTAAGCAGCTTGTCTACGCGCTCGCTTCGCAGCTGCTCCTTGCTCTCGTGGGGCCTCACCACGCAGGCGGACACGACCCTCTCGACAAACGAGAAGCGCATATCGGCGATGGCGGCAGAGCGATCGAGGCCCCGCTCCTCCTCCATCTGCGCCACGATCTGCTCCATGGTCTCTTCCTCGCGCGTGGTGAGATCGAGCGCGGAGATCACGTCATGGTCCCCCTCCACCACCTTGGTGGCCGCAAAGTGCAGGGGGATCCTCGCCCGCTGGGCATGATCGGATATGAGCTGTGCTATGGCCTTCAGGCAGCGCTGTACCGGGCCAGGCTCAGCCCCGTCGTCGAAGAACTCCTGCACTCCCGAGAACTCCTGGTAGCGTGCCACATGCACGGCATGGTCGACGAGCTCGTCCACGCCCTCGTCGTGGATGGCGGATATGGGGACCACAGGGATGCCCAGCATGGACTCCATGAGGTTGGTACGCACGTAGCCGCCGTTGCCCTGCATCTCGTCCATCATGTTGAGGGCGAGCACCATGGGGATGCCCAGCTCCAAAAGCTGCGTCGTGAGGTAGAGGTTGCGGTCGATGTTGGTGGCATCCACGATGTCGATGATGCCACAAGGCCTCTCATCGAGGATGAATCGACGGCTCACGATCTCCTCCGGGCTGTACGGCGACATTGAGTAGATGCCGGGAAGGTCAGTGACGTTCGTGTCGGGATGCCCCCTGATGGATCCATCCTTGCGGTCGACCGTGACGCCCGGAAAGTTACCCACATGCTGGTTCGACCCCGTGAGCTGGTTGAAGAGGGTGGTCTTGCCGCAGTTCTGGTTACCGGCGAGCGCAAAGGTAAGGGTCGTCCCCTCCGGGATCGCCGGCTCGCTCGCATGGCCGGCGCGCACGTGGCGTATGCCGCCCTCGCCTATGCCCGGGTGGGTCATGGGGTGCGAGGGAGGTGAAGTCGTATGCGATCCTGTGGCGCTGGGGTCGGCGGATGTATCCTTCCGGATGGAGACCTCCTCAGCATCTGCCACGCGCAACGTGAGGGAGTAGCCCCTGACGCTGAACTGCAAAGGGTCGCCCATGGGGGCCGGTTTGACAAAGGTCATCCTCACCCCTGGAATGACGCCCATGTCAAGCAGGTGTTGGCGAAGCGCGCCCTCACCTCCCACCGCCGTCACCGTCGCCGTCTCGCCAGGGGCAAGCCCCGTCAGCGCCATCGGGGCGCGAGCCTGCGTTCGCCCACCCCTTGCACGGGTGTCGTCCTCCACGCAAGCCGCCCTTCTCTTCCCTTCTGTACGCTCGTCCGACAACGTCCTCATGGCTATCGCCCTCTCCCTATCCCCACACGACGCCGACCCTCTCCCAAATCGGACACACCTCTACAATAACGCTATCTTAATTGTAAATTGAGAGAAACTTCTTGCACTAGTGCCAAAGGCTTGGTGCGAGAGGGTCGTGCATCGACTGATGCCGTCAATGCTGCGCGGGCGGTGGGTCTCACGTTCGATGCGCCCATCAACGCGAGCCGCAAGACGGCGGAAGAGAACGAGTGAATCTGCCACGACGTCGCAGCCACCCAAGCGACGTAGGGCGTACGTGGAAAGGTTTCGACACCTACACCGTGATCTCGATGTTGATGGCCTCCCAGCCCAGAAGCGAGGTCTCGTAGTAGCCGTCGCCGGTCACGCGCGGGCCAGAGAGGATCTTGTAGCCGTCGGCGCGCAGGCGCTCGGTGAGCTCGTCCACGGCGGCCTCGCTGCCCACCGCGAAGGCCATATGCGTGTAGCCGTAGCACATGGTGGTGCTAGGTTGCTCCTTGAGGCCTGGCCGTGTCATGATCTCGAAGCGCGGGCCCTCGTCGAGCTTGAGGAAGTTGGAGCGCAGGCCGGTCTTGGGATTGTGGTAGGTCTCGTCTACCTGAGCGCCAAAGTACTCTTTGAAGAACTTGGCGGCTCCGTCGAGGTCGCGGACGTGGATGGCGAGGTGGTCGATACGCATGGCAAGATCCCTTCTCCTTGAGGTCGCGCTCGTGGCGACACGCACGGTCATTGAGGCGATTAAAGCGCATACGCAGCGCACGAGCAATTCCGATGCGGTATCCCATCCATAGGCAAAGCCGATGACTCTGCGCTACGCCTCCCCCAGTTCCTCCGAAAAGGTCCGACGCAGCGTCTCGGCAAACTCCTCGGCGTAGTAGCCACCACGTTCGGCAAGCCATGCGGCAATGAGCGGACGATGCAGCTGCATGCCGTCGGGTCCCACGAGCGCCACCTTGGTGAGGCCCGGGCGAAAGGTCTCGTGCCCGGGCACATGGTCGCACTGCTCGTAACCTTGGTTGCCCACGATGAGCAGTACCGACTCGTCGCGCGAACCCACGTACACGAAGTCGTCCGGATATCCCAGCATCTCGCGAAAGTAGCCTCGCTCGATGTCACGGTGCGTCTTCGATGAGATGATGATGAGCGGCTTGCCCCGCAGGTCGGCGACCGTGACGCCGTCTCTGCGCGCGAGAGGGTCGCGCGTGGAGAGCTCGATCCAGCTGGGCAGCTCCGCGACGAGCGCCGTGGCAAAGCGCTCGGGCAGACGCTCGCGTTGCTCGTAGATGGCGAGGTCAATCTCCCCCGCAGCAAGGCGCTCGGTCAGCTCAAGGTGGTCACCGCCAACGATGACGAGCGAGACCTCAGGATAGAGCTCTGCGAATCGCCCGGTTGCCTCGACAATCTCGTGGCGCACGCCACCCACAAAGCCGATGCGCAGCGTGAGCTCGGCATCGCTGCCAAGGCGTGAGGTCTCCCGTACGAGCTGGTCGACCTCCACCAACAGCGCCCGTGCGCGTCGCACCAGGTACTCCCCCGCTACGGTTGGCGCCACCGTACGACCCCGCCGCTCGAACAGCGCCACGCCAAGCTCGCGCTCGAGCGCTAAGACGGCCTGCGACACAGAAGACTGCGCAATGTGGCAGGCGTCGGCCGCCTTGGTGAAGCCGCCCTCGTCGTGAACGGCGATGGCATATCTGAGCTGGCCGAGCTGCATGGGCATTCCCCCTGACGATGGTGTCTCCACAGTATAGAGCCTGGCGCCAGTGTGCCGCAACATGTGCCTGGCACACCCGGGTCCGTCAGGAGGAGTCCGGGGACGAAGCGCCCTCGCCTGATGCAAGACAAGAAGCGATTTGTTGGTTTGCCTGCGATTCTGCGGTGAAATAGTATATACAACCTTCCTTACATCCAAGACAGGCCCTCGCGTCCACCGTCTTATCGCTGCCCGGAAGCTGGCAAGAGGCTATGATGATGGCAGGCGGGACGAGTCCTGGGCGGCTCACGAGGCAGCAGCGAGGCGACAGGGCCGTCCATGCGTCTGCAGGGGCCAAGACCGGGGAGGATGGCATGAGAAGCGCGACGCTGGTGGTCATGAGGCACGGTGAGTCCACATGGACGGACAAGACGCAGAATCGCTTTGCCGGGTGGGTGGACATCCCGCTCACCGAGCGTGGGCGCGATCAGGCCAGACACGCCGGCAAACTCATGCGCGACGCAAACATCAAGCCCGACGCGGCGTTCACCTCGCTTTTGCGCCGCTCGATAGAGACCTGCGACATCGTGCTCGACGCAGTTGACCGGCTCTGGGTTCCCGTGATGCGAAGCTGGCGGCTGAACGAGCGCCACTACGGCTCATTCCAGGGACAGACACGTCCCGCCATGCGTAAGCGCTACGGCGATGAGCTATTTTCGACCTATCGACGCAGCTACGACGTGCGTCCGCCCGAGATCTCCGAGGACTCTCCTTGGTGGCAGGGCAACGACGCGCGCTACGGCATCGTAGCCCGCGACGGCCTCGACGAGCTCGACCCCTCCACGATCCGCAGCGAGTGCCTGAAAGACGTGGTCGTGCGACTCGAGCCGTTCTGGCAGTCCTTCGTCACCCCCTGCCTCTCGCTCGGCGAGACGGTCGCCATCGTCACGCACGGCTCGGTGGTGCGCTCCCTCATCAAGGTCATCGAGGGCCTCTCCGACGAGGAGATCCGCACCGTCAACGTGCCCACGGGGGTCCCACGCGTCTACAAGTTCGAATGTGACGCGTTTGGCGGCCTGCGTGTTCTGGGAGCTGGCCGCTACCTCGACCTTGAGGCCGCAGAGGCGGGCATCGCCGAGACGAGCGCGCTCGGTGAGGCTACACTCGGCTAGCGTCCCACAAGTTGTCTGGTGAGGCGCTCCGCCGACCGGCCGCAGAGCCCCCTGTCCCGTCAGACGAGTGCGTCGGGCACGTACCCCGCAGGTTTTGGGGCACCGAGGCCTAACGTGCCGGGGCACCACCTGCCCATTGCCCGAAAACGATCTTGGAGACTCGGATGGAAGAGAGAACCTGCGGACAGCCTGAGAAGATTGGCTCGCCCATAGGCCATCTTCTCCTTCTGACTTCAGCCTGGGCCTGCCCCTACGCCCATATACTACATCGCTTGGCGTGAGAGACTCAACGCTGGCCAAGGTACCGGCAAGAGGTGTGCTCATGGCCCGAAGCCCAGTTGAGACTCAGCACTTTGCCCGGACGCAGAACAAGCCAAACGTATGACCCAAGAAGCCCGCTTGGCAAGGAAAGACTTAGCCTGACTTCCCAGCGCTTCCTTAGCCCACTGGACACAGACCCGACCTATCGCCTGCCCCGAGAGTCTGCGCCCAGCTGCGGAGAGCCATGGGGCCGCTGCCCGCGCGCGACCTTGCGGAGGGGCGCATCCTGGCCCGACGCCTCACGGAAAGGCGCAGTCTGCGGCTCCCACGTCGCGCAGACTGCGCTTTTCCGTTACATTGCCGCCCGGGAGGCGTGGGGCGCAACCCCCCGCCAGCCTGCGGGGCACTATGAAAAGTGGCCCAACTGGGCAAATGCGCTCGAGCAACCCCCCGCCAGGCTGCGGGGGGGTTTCGCCAGGGTCCGCAGGCCTCGGCCTGAGGTCCGGCACCTCACAGAAAAGCGCAGTCTGGGCAGAGGGCCTCGCTGATGGCGCGCCCTGGGCCAGGCCGGGACACCATCAGGCTGCCAGTTGTGGGCTACGGAGGTGCCGGAAACTCAGGGTAAGGAGAAACCCCTTGGTGTCGAGCACGTTCCTGAGCTTGGAGACCGACAGGAGGCGTGCGGTGGGACCGTTCCTGTCGCGGCCGACCATCGGAGAGAGGCCACCATCCGCAAGCTGCTTAGTGCCCCTTTCGCCCTGACGCGGCCCACATGCGGGCATACTTGCCCCCAAGCGCCACCAGCTCGTCGTGCGTACCCTGCTCGCTGATCCGTCCACCCCCTATGACGGCGATCATGTCGGCGGTGCGGATGCAGGGCAGCGTGTGGGCCACCATCACCACCGTCTTTCGCCGAAAGAGCAAGTTGGAGATGGCCTCCCTCACGGCCAGCTCGTTATCGATGTCCAGGTTCGACGTGGCCTCGTCGAGAAGCACGATAGGGGCGTCCTTCAGGATGGCACGGGCGATGGACAGTCGCTGTCGCTCGCCACCAGAAAGCTTCCCTCCTCGCTCGCCGATGCGTGTGTCATAGCCCTGCGGAAGGGCGCTCACGAAGCCATCGGCGTTGGCGAGCCGACACGCCTTACGTACCTCCTCGTCACTCGCGGCGGGACGCGCATAGCGCACATTGTCCATCACCGAGTCATCGAAGAGAAACACATCCTGGTCCACGAGGGCAACGTTGCGCAGGACGCTCTCGGGCGCGAAGGCGCCCACGTCCACGCCCCCGAAGCTCACGGTGCCGTCCTTTGGCCGGTATAGCTGCGCGATGAGGCCCAGCGCCGTCGACTTCCCGCAGCCCGAGTCACCCACGAGGGCACACAGCTGCCCCTCAGGAATGACCAGGTCGAAACCCTTGAGTACGGCCGGTCCGTCACCATAGGAGAACCCCACGTGAGCGAGCTCGATTCCCGCATCGCGCATCGGCACATCCTCGAAGCTGCCCGCCTCTTGGGGCTCGGCGAGCACATCCGAGATGTTTCTCTTGGCGATCTCGAGGTTGCGGTAGGCGGTCAGGTGAATGAACAGAGCACCCGCGAGCTTGAGCGTGAGCAGGGGTAGCATGGAGAGGAGCAGGAACGACTCTGTGGGAAGGGAGCCCGTCGTCCACGCGCAGTAGCACAGCCACACGAGCAGGGGCTGAGAGAGGCCCACAAGGATGGAAAGCCCCGCCCCCACGGGGATGATGGCCTTCTCGTACACGTAGCTCACGTGCGAGAACTCGCGCATGCTCTCGACGATGGCCTCGTTGTGCACTCCTGCGACCCCGTAGGCGCGCAGGGTCTGCATGCCGTCGACATGCTCCATGATGGCGCTGGAATTGCTCGCGCGCACCTCGTCCTTATGAGGGCCAAAGACCCTGACCTGCCGCCACGAGAGTGCGACGGCGGGCGCCAGCAGCAGGAAGGACGCCAGCACGACGATACCGGCGGGAACGTAGAGCCAGAGCGTGAACGCGCCGAGCACAACGGCCAGGGCCGCCGACTTGACAATCTCGCCCGTCCGGTGCGTAAGGATCTGCTCGTAGTCATTCACGTTGACCGTGAGCGCTTGCAGGTACTCGCCGCTCGTGCGCTCGTTGAAGCGGGACAGCGGGATGCGCTTGATGGTGTCTCCCATTGTCACTCGTAGGTCATGGCTGACGCGCGCGCCTCCCACCTGTCCGCGCACGTACCCGAAGCGATAGATCACAAGGCGCGCGGCGAACACAGCGACGAGCGCCGCACTTATGTGCAGAAGAGGTGCGAGCTCGAACGCCCCTGAGAAGAGCTGGTGCATCACGAGCCAGATGAGCATGAAGTTTGACCCGCCGAGCAGACCCTCTGCGGCCGTGCAGGCACACGAGAGATAGAAGTCACGGTTCTTGGCAAATGGGCTGCGCGCCATATCGTTGGTCCTATCGGGCATGGGAGACCCCCTCCTTCCCCTCGCCGGCGCAGGCGTCACAGATGCCCGCACCGACGCGGTAGCTCATGGAGCGCGAGCGCGTCCAGGCGGCCCAAGCGCCACGATAGTAGCGACTTTTCTCAAGCACCTCATCGTGCGTTCCCACGCAGCTGACACGTCCGTCCCCCATCACGGCAACGGCATCGCAGGAGGGCACCACGTCGAGCCGGTGCGCGACGACAAGTACCGTCTTGCCCTCGCAGAGACTGTCCATGGCAGCATCGATGAGCTCCTGGTTCTCGGGATCGGCGGAGCTCGTCGCCTCATCGAGGATGAGGATGGGGGCATCTTTCAAGATGGCACGGGCAATGGCGATGCGTTGTCGCTCACCCCCGGAGAGCCGGCCGCCCAGCGTGCCGATCGCGGTGTCATAGCCTTGCGGAAGCGCCATGATGAAGCTGTCAGCTTGAGCGCGGCGCGCGGCGCTGCGCACCTCCTCGAGCGTGGCGTCAGAGCCCATGCGAATGTTCTCGAGGATAGTCCCGCTCGTGAGGAAGGTCTTCTGGAACACCACCGACACGTGAGACAGGAGGTCGTCGTAGTCGATCTCTCGCACGTCGATGCCGCCGATGGAGACGCTGCCCGCCGTCACGTCGTAGAAGCGCCCCACCAGCTGGATGAGGGTCGACTTGCCCGAGCCGGACGGTCCCACGATGGCGAGACGCTCGCCTGCCGAGACATCGAGCGAGACGCCGTGCAGCACCTCGGGCGCATCCCTCTCCCCATAACTGAAGGACACGTCGTCAAGACGGATGGAGACGTCGTCGGGAAACGGCGCGCCCGCGCCGAACACGGGCAGCTCCAGAAGCTCCTCGATGCGCCCGGCGCTCGTGGTAGCCTGCGAGAGCTTGTTCGAGAAGTCCTGTAGAAGCCTGATCTCGGTGAGGTAGAGCGAGCCGACGAAGGCGAACAGGAGGTAGGTCGAGGCGTCGACGAGGCCACTCTCTAACATGAGCGCGCCCATCGGTACCATGATGATCAGGCCGGCCTCTATGATGATGACATAGGCGGCAAAGCCCGGCCCCGTCCTGCGCGAGATCTCGCACCAGATCTCGTGCTCCTTATCCACTGCGGCGCGAAAGCGCCTGAACGAGCGCGAGCCCAGGTCGAGCGCCTTGACGGTGCGCATACCGCTCACGTACTCCACCATGACGGAGTTCATGTCCTCGAGCGACTCCATGGCCCGGCCCATGATCGAGCCCATGATCTTGAAGAGCGAGACGAGCACCGCGAGGGCAGCGGCAACGGGGACGAGCGTGGCCAAGGCCAGCGCGACATTCGCGGTAAGGAGGAAGATGAGCGTCGCGACGGGTCCCGAAGCGTACATGAACGCCTCGGGCAGGTTGTGCGCAAGCAAAAGCTCGAGGTTCTCCACATCATCGGAGAGCACCGTCTTGATCCTTCCCGTGCTGCGCTCGTCCATCTCGCCGAGCGGGGCCCTCGAGAGGCGCTCGAGGATGCGGCAGCGCACGTCGAAGAGCGCCCCGTAGGCGCCCTTGTGCGAGAGCGTACCTGCAAGGCCAAATAGGATGAATCGCAGCACGACACCCACCACGAGCATGCCCACGTCGCCAGCTATCAGCTCGGCCGTGCATGTCTTCAGGTAGACGACATGCATGACGTCGAACACGGCGAGGTAGGGCACGGCGACCATGAGTCCCGACAACGTGGCGCACGCGACCGAGGCGACCAGGTACTTCCTATGCCGCCCTGCCCACTTGAACACGAGGGCGATGGGGTTTGCGTCCCTCTTCTCATGCGTGTCCTTGTTCTCTTCCATAAGACTCTCCTTGGCGGGGCGCAGGCACACCCATCATTTCTTTCATGAGATCAAATTGCTTGGAAACCGTGATCTGGGCGCACACCCTTCCACCCTTCACGTACAGCGCTCGCTCGCATACGCGTGCGACGAGCTCCAGGTCGTGCGTGACGACCAAAATCGCGCAACCCTGGTCAGCGAGTCGTCCGAGCAGACGGGCGATGCGCTGCATCCCGTCGAGGTCAAGGCCGCTCGTCGGCTCGTCGAACACGAGCACCCGCTTGTCGGCGGCAACGCACGCCGCCACGGAAAGCCGCTGCTTCTGACCCCCTGACAGGGTGGCTGGATGACGTCCGTCCAGCCCCTCGAGCGCAAGGCTCCTCAGGATACGGTCGACGTCCACCCCTACAGCCTCGCGCCGCGACAGGCCAAACGTCACCTCATCGCGCACGCTCTCGGCGAACAGCTGGTAGTTGACATCCTGGAACACCATCGCCGAGGCCCGCAGGCGTCTCTTGCGCGAGGAGGGAGTGCCGCCGAGCAGAACGGGTCCCTGCACCCGGCGCACGAACCCGCACAGCGCCCGGCAGAGCGTGGTCTTGCCCGCGCCGTTGCGACCGATGAGGGCTGTGACCTCGCCTGTATGCAGTTCCATCGTGACTTTGCTCAGAACGGGATCCCCGCCATAGGAGACCGAGAGGTCCCGCGCTGCGAGCAACACGTCCCCTCTGCCGACGGGGTTCGCGCTCGCAGGGGCTGTCGTGGGAGCCACCTCGTCCAGGCTGCGCGAGCGCAGGCCCATGCGCTCAAGCTCAGAGACGTCGAGCGCGAGAAACTCGGCCGCCTCCATGGTACGAGACACGCGACCCTCCTTGAGGTACACATACCTGTCGGCGATACCGGTGAGCCAAGAGAGCCGATGCTCAGCCACGAAGATCGCGCACCCCTTGGCCTTGGCATGCCTGACGAAGCTCGCCATGTCCGCGATGGAGGGGAGGTCGAGGTTGCTCGTCGGCTCGTCCAGAAGCAGGATCGAGGGGTGCATGGCCCAGATGCTCGCGCAGGCCACCTTCTGACGCTCGCCACCCGAGAGCCGAAAGATGTCGCGACCTGCAAGCGCCGTCAGACCAAGCTCCTCGAAGGTCTCGCCCACGCGAGAGCGGATGTCCTGCTCCTCCCATCCGGCACTCTCCAGCGCGAAGGCCACCTCGCCGGTGGTGTCCACGTTGAAGAATTGGGTGCGCGGGTTCTGGAAGAGCGAGCCAACCTTCTGGGCGATCTCCCAACTGGCAAGGTCGTCCACGTCCCTGCTATCGAGTGATACGCGGCCGTCCTTGTCTCCGGGAAAGAAGCGGGGCGCAAGCCCATTGGCCAGGCGCAGAAGGGTCGATTTTCCACACCCCGAGCGTCCGCAGAGCACGACCAGCTCGCCGGGGGCCACAGACAGCGACACGTCCCTGACCACGAGTTTGCCAAGCGCGCCCGCCGAGCGGTACGAGAAGGAGACATGCTCGAAGCCGATCACGCGAGCACCTTCAGGACCAGTGTCCCGACCATAGCGGCGAGAAAGGCCGAGAGCACGACGTAGTCCGCGACGTCCATGGAGATGTGCAGATAGCAGGTCCGCTGCACGGGATTCTCGATGCCGCGCGCCACGGCCGCCATGGCAAGCTCGTCGGAGGCGCGGCTCGCGCTCATGAGCAGGGGTGCGTAGATGCAGTCAATGGTGCGCATGGGGTCCCTCATGAACCCGAGGGGACTCGGTGAGACACCACGCATGCGCATGGCATCCCTGATGTAGCCCCAGTCCTCGCGCACCGCAGGTAGGTAGCGCAGGGCCACGGCCACGGGAATCGCCACCGTACGGGGCGCACCGACCTTTGCGAGCACGCTCATAAGCTCGTTCACGTGGGTGGTCGCCACCGTGGCGTAAGCCATGAGGCTGCAGGCGAACACCTTGCGCACGAGCAGGGCAAACGAGAAGAGCATGGTCCGCAGGGCCACGTCCTTCAGCTGTGGGACGAACTGCACGGCCGCAAGCGTCATCGCATACAAGAGGAGCATGGCGACAGAGGCCCTCCACCTGCCCAACAGTACCCCAAAGACAGCTGCGAGGACCATAAGCACGGCCTCGCAGGCCACGCCCGGGGCAAGCGCCACCGCTGCGGCCATGACCAACATCGCGACGAGCTTGGTGCGCGGGTCAAGGCGCAGGCCCCGCCCGGAGTCCCGCGCCTCGCTCGTGAGGGCGGGCACAGGGTTCTCCCTCCCAGGCACAGGACCTCCCTTGACAGACGGGGCGAACACCCCCCGCTTCGTTTGCATGCACGGACTCGTTCCCACCCTAAGCCGTCACGCCGGCCTTTTCGAACTGCCTGCGCAGCAGTCGCAGGCCCAAAAGGCCGCTCACGACGGCGCACACTACGGCGGCAAGGATCATCGCGGGCAGCATCCAGTCGGTGGCCGCAGACCTCATGGTGTCCATGTAGACAGTCAGTGTCTTTACACTCTCTGGATCTGTGGCCCTGCCCACCAGGTACGACCCATAGGCCTCCGGGTCGAGCCAGAGCATAAGGTAGGAGCCCATGGGCGAGAGCGAGTACACGACGAATGCCAAGAGGTTGAGGGCCTTACTCCTGAAACGACCGATGCCGGCGACGACGTCCGCCACGACACCGAGAAGGACACAGGCGACCGCCCAGCCCCAGTACATGCCGGTCACGAACAGGATGAGCCCCTCGACGACGCCGAGGACGACCAGCGGTCCATGCTTGGGGACCTTGGCGATAAGCAGCAGGTAGACAGGACCCGTGAGCAGGGCGACCGCAGCCGGCATCCAGAACGTGAGCAGTGGGTTGGGCGCGAACGGCATACCGCCCACCATCATGAACACCAGGTAGAGGGCCGTGAATATGCCGGTTGTAACAAGGTCCCTGGCGGTGAGGCCCCTTTCGGGCGTCCCCGCGTCTCTCGTCTGTGTCATCTCCGTCCTTTCATGCTATGTAAACCTCTGCTATCTTTATCCCATGAGTATAGGGAGGGATGGGGGCAACCTGACCTTACCTGGCGATGTCTGTCGAATCGTCTCCCACTAACGTCTCATCGTCATACGATGGAAGGACAAGGCTATGAAGGACGCATTCCAAGGACCGGCCCTCAGGAGCTCGGGCTTCGCACGAGCACCCTCCCCGGAGGGCTTTGGCCCGCTCTGGCGCTCCTATCGGTCTGAGGGTGAGCCGTGCAGGGGATGGTTCCACTTTCTCTCCCCCGAAGAGGCCTTGTGGAGCATCAGCATTCACGACTTCGTAATGGACGGCGACTACGTGATGGACTCGAGGCTACCTGACTACCTGACCGTCACCTGGTTCAAGTCCATAGCGGGCGAGGAGTTCAGTCCCTATCGCAAGCTGAGGCCCAACAGCATCTGGGGACGGAGCATTGGCGGCAGTCCATGGCGGGGCGTGGCCCATGGCAACATGCCCGTCCAGAGCGTGTCAATCGAGGTATCGCCCGCATTCTCGGCACGATTCCTGGAGCAGGAGTACGAGGGCAAGTTTCGCAACGTGGAGCAGGCCTTCGCCTCGCTGGGACGCGATGACGAATTCCCTCAGATGAAGGCCCTGCTCAGTCGGCTCTGGCCCCAAAGGGGCGACGAGGGGCGTAGCCAGCTGTACTACGAGGGTAAGGTCCTCGAGGCGATGGGGCTCATCGTAGAGCGATCGAGGAGGGAGGAGACCGAGGAGGCGGGATCGATGAGCCCCGCCGACCGGGAGCGCATACACGACGTCATATGTTACATTGACGACCACTGTTCGGCCACGCTGCGCACCGCCGATCTGGCCGCCATAGCCTGCATGAGCCCCACCAAGTTCAAGGCAGCCTTCAAGAGGGCAAACGGCAAGACAGTCACCCAATACGTGCAGGGACGACGCATGAGCCAGGCAGAGCTGCTGCTCCGCCAGCCCGACCTCACCATCGAGCAGGTCGGGCGCGCGGTGGGGTATAACTGCGCGAGCCGATTCTCGGCGCTGTTCAGGCGCGAGGTAGGCATGCTGCCAAGCGAGTACAGAAAGACGCTTGGTCACTGACGGGCGCGGGGGCCACCAAGGGTCCCCAAGGGCCGTCGGCGCCCCAAGTCACCTCCATCACCGAGCATTTTCCCAAGATCTTCGCTTACCCTTACAACCCGGAGCTGCGCAAACGAGGCCATTCTGCAAGTTACGCGCATGCTGACCGCACGCGTGCCGCAAGCTGGAATCGAGAACTTCCGCCTGAGTGCCCCAACATGCGCTACGGTCTTGCCATGAGACTCTTTCTGGGACATATGACCGCCTTGAGGGCATGGCGCCAGATTCGCCAGGGGAAGCTCCCCTGGCCCCGAGTCGTGACGTGCCAGACCTGCGCCCACTCGCTCGGCAATGCCGGTGACCTGCATGCCCTCGTTCCAGGCGACAAGCAGGCGAGTCACCGGGAGAGTGCGGGCGGACATCGGGAGGGCGCGGTCGGGCATCGGTCCGTCTCCCGAGAGGAGACCATTCCCCTCCTTCTGCGCACGTGTTCCACCCATCCCCTGACAGGCACCGGCAAGCTTGACCTACTCGTTCCCGATCGCTCGCAACGACACAGGCTCAAGGGCATACGCCACCACCTGCTGACAGGCACCCTCCCTCCAGGGTCATTCATGATGGTATCGGATGGGGTCTACCTCCCATCAACAGAACTCCTGTTTTTGCTTCTCGCCGGCGACCTTACCCAGTGGGAGCTCATCGCTGTCGGCCACGAGCTATGCGGCAACTATTGCATCGATGCAACACACGAGAACGGCTTTGTGCCATTTCTTGAGCCAGTGAGCTCAACGGGCTCCATCAAGGAGTACCTTGGGAAGGTCAAGGGACGACGATACGTGCGAAGGGCCTGCGAGGCAATCCGCTACGTCAGGGATGGCAGCCTCTCCCCGCGCGAGACGGACCTCGCCACGGCGCTCGCGCTTCCCGCAACGCAGGGCGGCTACTGGATGGGAGACTTCGCGCTCAACGCGCCGCTGACATTTCTGGGCGAAGACTCCCGCATTGTGGGCAGTGGCTTACGCTACCCTGACCTGCTGTTCAGTGCCAGACCGGTCATCTGCGAATACGACAGCCGCCTGCACCATGAGGAACGCTCAAGTTCAGATCGGGACAAGGACCGCGCCGACGGCCTGAGGGCAGTGGGCTACTCCGTCGTGACCTTCTCCTCGCTACACTTCAGACGCAGAGGGGACTTCCTGCGCGCAATGCAGAGGGTCGCACGCTACATGGGCGCCGACATCATGGGGGCAGAGAACGACCCAGGTGTCGCTCGCGCGCGGCTGTCCCTCTTCGAATGGATGCGACGTCCCTACCACCAACCGCTCTGAGGAGTGGGGCACACGTCGGCAGGAATCGGCCCGGGGCACGGCGCGCGGGGTCGGGGCGCGGCGCGCGGGGCTTCGTCAGGCATAGATGGCACGATGTGAGTGATTCACTCACATCATCATCGCGATGTGAGTGATTTTTCGACCCAAAAATGGTGTTATCTTAGGAGAACAAATTACATATGCCCAGTTCAGAGACTTACTGAATAGAATCTCGATGTGAGTGATTCACTCACTTCAGGAACATGATGTGAGTGATTCACTCACATCGCGTTGGAGCAGGCGGGACGGTGGGGCAGAGGGGCGTTGGAGCAGGCGGGACGATAGGGACAGAGGGGCGTTGGAGCAGTCGGGACGGTAGGGGTGACGGACAGGGTGCTCGGTACCCTATAATGGAGCGTCGACACTACCAGCTCAGAGGAGATTCAGAGACAGATGGCAAGATCGGGTAACGACACGGACGGAACAAAGACCGATATGTCCCCCCAAACTTCAGGACCTGGGCACAGGGGTCCCGTCCCCACCTTCCTCCTGATCCTTGTGGGCTACCTCTACCTGTGCTGCCTGCTGGGAGTCTGGACGTCGATGAGCGGGCTTACGGGACTTGCGCTGGGACTGCTTGCCGAGACGGTCGGCCTGTCCTGGCAGGGGCGCAGCCTCAGAAAGACCACCTTCCGTCGCATGGAGGTATCCGGCCTCCTCCTGCTGCTCCTCTGCGCCGCCAAGCCGCTCTCGCCCTGGCCCGCCGTATCGTACCTGATCCCCACCTTGGAGTTCCTGTCAGGACTTCTCGTGGGACTGGGAGCCGCCTCACAAGCCCACCGCAGCGGGCCAGAGCGGACACTCCATGCCAAGAGGGCTATCTCACTCGCGCTTGCCAACCTCTCGATGCCTCTGATGGTCATCCTTAGCCTGCGGCTGCTGGGTCAGACCATCCCCCTCACACCCTTGGACGCGGGCATGGCGGATGTGATCGGTTCGACGCTGGCGCTTTGCGGAGTAGGGCTATCGGCCGCGTCCGCCCTGATGCGGCTGTCGGGTCCGCGCCGCTCTCCCCTCTCGTATGCCTACTCGCTGCTGCTGCTCGGTCCGGGCCTCTGCTCCCTACTCCAGTCCTGGCTGCCTGTAAGCGGACCTCTGCTTGGCTGGTCGTGCCTTCTGTGGGCGGGCGCCCCCGTGCTCCTCTCGTCCCTTATGGTACAAAGGGAGAGGGTCGGCTGGGACGAGGCCCTGCTGTCGATTGCGGCCGCCTGTGGAACCTGTGCGTTCCTCCTCTGGCAGCAGGGCTTCTATGGGAGCGGTAGCGTCATCTATCCTCTGGACGAGAAGCAGCCCCTGCTTGTCCCCACAGCCCTCGTCTTGGCCATCGTCTCCTGCGTGTCCTTGGTGCAACTTGGCAGGGCACGCGCAACGGAAGATGGTGCCACCGAACGGGTTAGTACGCAGGCCTGCCCCAAGCAAGACCTCCAGACCATGGCACATGAGCTTGGGCTCTCCTCGCGCGAGGGTGACGTGCTCACAGGCATCGTCGCGGGCGAGACGGTCAGGGAGACCAGCTCGCGCCTGGGACTTTCCATGGGAACGGTGAGCACATATCGCTCGCGTATATGCAAGAAGGCGGGGGTAAAGGGCACGCCCGCCCTACTCGCCCTGATTGCGCGCAGGCAGAGCGAGCAGGGCAAAGAGGCCCGTCTTGAGAGACGGCCGGCCCGCAGGGGATCGGGACCTTTGGGCGATGTCAGGCAGGCGCTCGCGATCGTCGCGCTCAGCTTCTCCGCCCTTCCGCTCGGCTTTGTCGCCTGGTACCCCAGCTCTATCGAACACGAGAAGCCGATCGTCACCATCGGCCTGCTGGTAGGGATACTTATCGGCGAGGCATATGAGGCCCGCCGTCGTCCTGCCCAGGGCCAGCCGGACGGCAGGGGCAAGAGATGTGCCGGTGCCCTCCCGTGGCTCATGCTCACGTTTCAGTGGCTGCTCGTCCTGCTCGTTGAGTCCAGGATGCGTGCGCTCAGCAACTGGGGGTGGCTGACATGCTTTGCCTGCGGTCTTGCCGGCGCACTCGCGGCCACCCCCGACATCCCTGCCAACGCCGACCCCTCACAGCGACGGCTGCCCCTCCCGTCGGGGATGCTTGCCCTAGCCCTGGCGGGGTTTCTGGCTGGCATCGCATCCTCATGGTTCTGCATCATGGACACTCGCAGCCCCGTCCTTGCCCTCGGACCAGTCGTCTGCGCCCTTCCCCTGCTAGCGACACTCCTCTTGAGGGAGCAGAAAGGAGCTGCCAACCTTACGCTGGGCGTAGCGGCCCCGTTTTTTGTCGGCGTCTTTTGCGGGACGGGACCGTTGGACGGCCTGCTGCCTGTCGCCCAAAATGCCGTGACCTACGCCCTGCTATTTGTGGCAGCCTCTGCGCTCGCAACGGTCGCGGTGACGTTGACCCTAAGGGACTTTAGGGCAATGGCACGTCTGCGAGAGACCGAGGGTGCCCAGCCTGCAGAAGCCTGGCTGCGTGGGCACGGACTGTCCGAGGCGGAGTGCGCCGTTGCCCTCCGCCTCGGACAGGGGCTGAACGTATCGGCGATAGCTGACGAGCTCTGCCTGGCCCGCAGCACGGTGGCAACGCACCGGCAGAAGACGTACGGAAAGCTCGACGTCCATTCTCAGCGCGAGCTCATCGCCCTCCTCACTTCAAGGAGGGGGTAGCACTCAGCTATGCCTTCCCCTTGCACAACCGATAGCGTCATCACCTCCCCCGTAGCATTCCTCGAATAGCCTCTCGTAGTCGACCGAGCCCCTGACGACGATTGGCACCGTGCCGCGAAAGACCACGACCGAGTCACAGAACTCCTCGAGCTTGCTCACTATGTGCGACGAGATGATGACTCCCGTTCCCTCCTCAGCCATCCTCGCCACGACCAGAGATGCCCTCTGCGCCTTGATCGGGTCGAGTGCGTTCATCGGCTCGTCGAGCAGCGTGTAGCGCGCCCCTGCCATGCGAGCTATGGCGAGGGTCACCTGCTGGCGCATGCCCTGGGAGAGCCTGCGCACCGGCACGTCGAGAAAGGGCGTGACCATGAGCTCCTCGGCCACCTCGGCCACCTCGCGCGGGGAGGCCCAGAGCCTTCGAGTCGCCTTAAGGTGAAAGCGAGCGCTCATCCCAGGGTCGAGCAGCGAGTCGTCCCCCGGGGCGTACAGGACCAGGCGGGAGTACTCTGCCTCGTCGAGGGGCTCGACGCCGTCGGCAGAGCGCGAACCCAAGATGAGCGCACGATCGTCTCCCGCCATGGTCCTCATGAGCGTGGTCTTGCCCCGGCCGTTCGGGGCAATGAGGCCCCAGACAGCCCCGCTTGGCAAGGAGAGCTCGACGTCCGTAAGCAGCACGCTGTCCCTGCGATACCCGATGGAGCCACCTTTAAGGCTCAGCATGACACCTGCCCCCTTCCTCGCAGGATAGCCCCCCTCGCCATACGGCGCAGCCCGCAGGATCCGACCCCCACGACGAGCGCGAGGGCCGCGCAGCCAACAAGCACGCCGACCCCACCAGCGAGGCTGAGCTGCACCCCGGGCGTAAGGTCAACAAAAAAACCGCCCACGTACCCCGTCGTCGGTGATGGGAAAAGGTACGTGGTGGGTAGCATGCCAAGCACGGACGCATGCACAGACGCGCTCAGGAAGTAGCTGTCCGAGAGCGGCACGGCGCCAAGAACAAGCGCCACGGCAGGGCCGGCCGCCAAGCGACCCGTCAGTTCGCTGATGACCGTGGACAACAGGACGAGAAACCAGTTGGAAAGCAGTATGAGCGTAACGCAGCCCAGACCTGAGCGTAGGGCTGTGGAGACGCTCACCTTTCCGCCCCGGATGAGAACAACGGGGTAGGACGGGTCACCCATACCGTTTCGCGCCATCACGGGCACGAGCACGAGCGCCCAGGCAACGACAAGGACGGCGAACGTCAAAAGTAGCCCTACCATGCACAGTGACAGCAATCTGCGCGCACGCGAACGAGTCCGGGCGTCCATGAGGCGCCCCCTTCGCGCTGACTGCTGCAGCGCGTATGCGATGGCAACGGCGGGAAGCAGCCACAGGATGCCTGGCGTCGATGCGAGCGCAAAGGAGAGAAACTCCGTCGCCGGCATCTGGGTCGAATCGCTGATCTCACGGGGCTCGACGAGCTTTGACATGCCCTCGAAGTACGCGAGATCAGCCTCAAGGAGCAGCCGATCGGCAGACAGGTAACCTGCGTTTGCATCCTCCACCTGAATGAGCTGAGAGCGGTACATATGCACCCAGAAGTCGTGCCGTGATGTGGCGCCGCGTGCCAGCCTCATCTCAGAGAGCTCATCGCGCGCGAGGTCCTGCAAACGCTGCGGAGCAGAGGCGTAGGCCCCACTCGCCTCGTTCTCCTCAGCAAGCGTGAGGCTTGACGCAAGGTTCTGGCGAACCATCTCGTCCCCCCACACGAGGGTGGGGATGAGCGCCGGCGCTCCCATCGTCGCGACAAGGATCGCGACGATCACATAGACGATTGGACTTCTGAGAACACAACGCCAGAGCAAACCTGCATACCCCATGACACACCAGCCTCCTTCTCGCTCGCTTCGCCTTCTTGGGACGAAATCTATGCGAGAAGGGCCGTCATGTCATGTCATAAATCGAAGTATTCCTGCCCAAACCGATGCAATCGCCACCAAGGCGCCATCGGCTGGGGCGCGGGGAGCGCCGGGCGCGTCCCTGCCGGGCTACTGGATGCGGGTACGGCAGTAGGGACAGACCTTCCAGTCTGCATTCAGCGGCCTGTGGCAGGTGGGGCAGACGTTTCGCACCTGCGTGTTGCAGATGGGGCACACGACGAAGTCGCGATCGATGGGTGCACCGCACTTGGGGCAGATACCGTAGTGTGAGAGCTGGTGCTCACGCAACGCGATATCAAGGTCCTGTTCCTCGCGATCGACCAGGTAGGAGCTGGGCCGCAGGATCACGTATGCCAAGAGGCCTACCACGGGGATCACGGAGATCAGCGCCCATAGCCACCAAGGCTCGGCACCACGGCGCTGGGCGTCGCGGATCACATAGACGATGGCCAAGACATAAAGCATCACGACGCAGGCTACCAAGAGGTAGAGGACCATGCGCACCTCGGGGGTGATGAGCTGATCAAGGAGGTCTGACATGAAGCGTGGGCTCCTTCGCGATAGGGGCAGGGCTGTGTGAACTCTGTCATCCGGTTGTCTGCTGCTGGCCTACTGGCACCGCTCTGGCAATTCTAGCAAAACTACGCAAGGAGTGCAGCAAGCGCACCAGCAAGCGTGATAGACCCACAACCTACGAGAGGCCCCGCGCTCATGGCGGCAAGTGCGGCAGCGACGCTCCCGTAGTTTCCTGTGACTTTTGCCCCTGCCGCCAAGAAACGTCGGACAAGCTCGTCGGCACCCAGGGAGCGCGACGAGGACGTCTGCGTGCAGACGACGGCGGGAAATGCACGAGCGAGACGCGACACGATGCCTCCCACGTCCTTGTCGGCAAGGACGGCACAGAGCAGGGGTGGGCGCGTGGCTGGATCGGGGGCGATGTCCTGCAGGGCAGCGAGAAAGGCATCCACAGACTGCGGGTTGTGACAGGCGTCAACGAGCACGGGAGGGTTAGGGCGAAGCAGGGAGAAACGCCCCGGTGTCGGGCATTGCCTGACGGATTCAAGAAGCCGGTCCCCGTCAAGCTCGCCGTCCAGGAAAGCCTCCGTGAGCGTGACGGCGCAGGCGATGTTGGCCGCCTGGTAGCTCGGCTTGAGGGCGGTGAGGCCCGTGTAGGCCCTGCGCGGCGTCCTGACCGTCAGCTCGAGGGGGGCACCAAGACACCTGGGCCTGCTGGTGATACGGTAGCTCGCCTGCAAGAGGCTCGCGTGCCTGCGCGGAACGCCCGCGTGCATCTCGCCAGCCGCGTCCTCAAGGCGCTCCGGGCGAAGGAGGACAGGGGTGACGTCCTGAGAGCGGCACCGGTCCAAGAACACGTCCTCCACGCTGTCGGGCGTCGCCGTGCCCACACCGAGCACGCAGCTTTGCCCGCACCTGATGATGGCTGCCTTCTCGCCGGCGATGGCCTCGAGCGTATCACCGAGGATGCGCGTATGGTCGAGCCCCACGCCCGTGACGGCCACCGCCTCTATCGACTTCACGGCGCTCGTCGCATCCCAGCGGCCCCCCATGCCGCACTCGAGCACGGCGACATCCACGTCCGCCTGTGCGAAGGCTACGCAGGCGGCTACGGTGAGTATGTCGAACTGCGTCACGTCATAGGGTCGCTCCCCTGACGCGCGACGTCGTATGTTCACGCGACGGCCTGCCTCGGCGGCGGCCGCGACGCCGCGAGCGAAGGTGCCCTCGCTCACGGGAACACCGTCCACCTCCATGCGCTCGGTAAGGCTCACGAGCTCAGGCGAGGTGTAGAGCGCAACACGAAGACCCTGTCCGCGAAGGATCGCCGCCGCGTAGCGCGAAGTGGACGTCTTGCCGTTAGTGCCGGCTATCTGCAGGCTGCGAAAGCTCAGGTCAGGATCGCCCAGCTCAGCGAGCATATCGACGACCGTCTCGAGCATGGGCTGGATGCCAAATTTGCACGCCGCACGCAGCGTCTGGAGCGCCTCCGCGTAGCTGAGGTCCAAGACCTCGAAGGGAACCTGGTACCCTTCGGCCCTGACTCCCCTCCTCTGCCCTCGCGCCATACGCTACCCCTCGCAGAAGAGCTGGGTGGATATATAGCGCTCCGCAGTGTCTGGCAGGACCGTGACCACCGTCTTGCCCTTTCCGAGCTGCTCGGCCATGCGAAGCGCCGCCACCACGTTGGTACCCGAGGTGATGCCACACATGAGGCCCTCCTCGCGTGCGAGGCTTCGCGCCATACCCATGGCAGCGGAGTCGCTGACCGTGACCACGTCGTCAAAGATGTCGCGATCGAGGATGGCGGGAATGATGCCATCGCCAATACCCATCTGGAGATGCGTCCCCACCTTGCCGCCAGAAAGGACGGGCGCCTGGTCGGGTTCCACCGCCCAGATGAGGGTCTGGGGGTTAGCTTCGCGCAGCGCCCTGCCCACACCACTTATGGTGCCACCCGTGCCGACGCCCGAGCAAAACCCGTCTATGGGGCTGTCGGCGTCTGCGAGTATCTCGGCGCCCGTGCCCTCGTACTGGGCCACGACGTTGGCGGGATTCTCGAACTGCTGGGGCACGTAGACGTTCTCGTCCTCGGCAGCCATCCGCTGGGCACGGGCGATGCATGCCTGGATGCAGGCACCGATGTCACCGTCGTCGTGCTCGGTGAGCACGAGCGCCCCGTACTGGCTCACGAGACGGCGCCGCTCGATGGAGACCGAGTCCGGCATGATGATTCGGGCGCTATAGCCGAGCACCGCCGCCACGAGGGCCAGGCCGATCCCCTGGTTGCCGCTCGTGGGCTCGACGATGATGCTGCCCTTATGGAGCCTGCCTTGCCTTTCCGCCTCGCGGACCATACGCAGGGCGGTACGAGTCTTGATGGAGCCCCCCACGTTCATGGCCTCGTACTTTACGAGCACGCGCGCCATGCCGGGGCAAACCACCCTGTTGAGGCGCACGAGTGGCGTATGTCCCACGGCCTCAAGTATGCTCTTATATATCATCGCCCCTCCATCCGACGGCCACCCTTCTGCCCGTTGAGTATAGGCCCTTACGCCGGGTATGGGGCCCAGGAGCCGAGGCACACCGTCATCCGTACCCTGAGAGGCTACACCCGACTCGACGTTACGACCTGCCCCTAGCCTAGCCGCCCCGCACGGACGTGGGAAGCCCAAGCAGGCGCAGGGCCTCCGAGCGCGTCTTGGGGTCGTTTCGAAACGCGCCGCGCACGGCGGAGGTCACCGTCTGTGCGCCAGAGCTCTTGACGCCCCGGATGCTCATGCAGGTATGCTCAGCCTCAAGCACCACGAGCACGCCAAGGGGATCGAGCTCGCGACACAGGGCATCGGCCACCTGCGCCGTGAGGCGCTCCTGGAGCTGGGGCCTGCGGGCATAGCCGCTCACACAGCGAGCTATCTTCGAGAGGCCGCAGAGGCGACCGTCGCGCGGGATGTAACATACGTGGGCATGACCCACGAAGGGCAAGAGGTGGTGCTCGCAGGTGGAGACAAAGGGGATGTCCCTGACGATGACCATGTCCTCGTTGCCCGGCTCGTGAAACTGCCTGCGCAGGTGGCTGCCCGGGTCCTCGCGCATACCCCCGAAGATCTCCTCGCAGGCGCGGGCCACCCTGCTCGGCGTATCCCTGAGGCCCTCTCGGTCGGGGTCCTCGCCGATACCGATGAGGAGCTCACGGATGGCCGCCTCTATGCGAGGGCCATCGACGCCTCCATCCCCATGGGAGCAGGGACCAGGCGCGCCGTCGATCGGGGTGTGGGCAGCGATGCCCTTGTGCAGGCGCTCGTGCACGCTTCCGTCTTCCATGGCTATGAGATTAACCCTTCCGCCGCCTCGATGACGTGCTTGGCGAGAATCGCCGTCGTCACGGCCCCGACACCGCCCGGTACGGGCGTGATAGCCGCGACCTTAGGTTCGACGGCGTCGAAGTCCACGTCGCCCACGAGCGTGCCGGCCTCCTCATCCCAGTTGGTCCCGACGTCCACGATGACCTGCCCGGCACGTACCGCAGCTGCCCCCACAACCTTGGCATGCCCTGCCGCTACGACGACGACGTCCGCATCACGACAGGCTACGGCGAGCTCCCTCGTGTGCGTATGGCACAAGGTGGGCGTGGCGTCTGCCGCCAGAAGCAGCATCGACACGGGCTTGCCTATCACGAGCGAGCGCCCGACGACCGTCACCTTGGCGCCAGCAAGCTCCACGCCATAATAGTCGAGAAGCTTCATGACGGCCTCGGCCGTGCAGGGCGAGAACCCCACCTGCCTGTTCGCGAACATGCCGTAGAGCGAGCCTGCGGTGACGCCGTCGACGTCCTTTGCGACGTCGAGCGCTGCACAGGCGGCCCTCTCGTCGAGCGTCCTAGGTAGCGGACGCAGTATCAGGCAACCATGGATACCCGCATCCCCGTTAACGCGATCGATCGCGTCCGTGAGCTCGGCCTGCGAGCAATCGGCAGGCAGGGCTATGCTTTTGGTGGCGATGCCGACGGCATCCATGCGCCTGCGCGCCGCACGCTCGTAGGAAAGGTCGGAAGCCTCCTCGCCCACACGCACGACGGCGAGCGTCGCCACGACGCCCCTGTCCCTGAGTGCCTCGACACGGGGTTTGAGGCTCAAGGTGAGCGCCTGGGCGACAGGTGCGCCCCGAAGCAACCTCGCCATAACTACCCTTCATCCCTGATACGGCCCATGACCTTGGCAGCGAGCACCTCGGCACGCGGGCACCACGTACCGAGCATCTCGTCACAGCGAGCCTCAACGGCCTCCGCGTACGCGCGGTCCTTGAGGGACCGGGTGTTCACGAAAACGTTGAGGCTCGCCGCCTCGATGGCGGCGCGGCTCAGGAGAGCGCCTGCGCCCACGTCCGAGATGAGCAGTCCGGATCCCTTCTCCTCCAGCTCCTCGAGAAGCGCGATGGCACGACAGACCTGCTCCATTGTCTTGAGAGGCGCATCGCAGGCAGCTTTGGCCGCAGCCTCAAGGGCCTCGTCGCGGGAGGGGTCACTCTTAGGGATGCCATAGGCATGCGCGAGCGGCGCAAAGGCCGCCGCGTCCTCATCCACCAGGGAAACGAGGCGCGCACGGAGATCCGCAGCCTGTGTAAGGATGCGTCTGAGGTCGTCCTCGTAGGCGGCGTAACGCCGCTTCCCAAGCGTGAAGTTTGCGACCATGGATCCAAGCGCAACGCCGAGCGCGCCCGCGTACGCCGCAGCCCCACCGCCGCCCGGCACCGGCTCCTTGGCGGCAAGCGCATCTGCGAACCCTTTGAGGTCCCTGTCTACGAGCATGGCAGACACCACCCCTCCCTCACATCGAGCTGACAGCCCTACCCGCGACCACACGACGGATGGAACCCAACACTCACCATGAAAGCACATTCACCGCCACCGTCGGGAGTCAAGGACGATTTCGAACCTTTTCTCTCGATGAGAGGACATGGTGGCACACGACTAGGACGAGATCAAGCCTCGGCTCTCCCTATGTCTCCCTATGTGTTTCTCGGAAAGGTGGACCTCAGACACGAGGCTCCGTCTCCCCTCTCCGTGATGTCGGTTCATCTCACCCTCGAAAGGAGACGAGCAAGCATTTGCATGCATTGCGAGAATCGTTTCACAGGCACCGGTTGTGCGTTGACAGAACAGCTCTTAGAAACAGAACCTGAATTCTCTACAATGATTTGTGCTTACAATCCACCCTCTAGGATCTGGGGTTGTGAATGTCAGCGTGATGGAGGAGGCAAAAATTGAAACAAATCGTATGCGTAAACCATGTCACAAAGACATATGGCACAGAATGTGCCCTGAATGACATCACGTTCTCCATCGACAAAGGTGACGTACTCGCATACCTTGGCCCGAACGGCTCTGGGAAAACAACGACCCTAAGGAGCATCCTTGGACTGATAGAGATCCAAGCTGGCCATATCCAGATCCTCGGCTCTGACACACAGAGGCAGTACACTGCCTTGTACGGGGCTGTAGCGTCGCTTTTCGATGAGAATGGCCTCTATGAGAGGCTGACAGCTCGGGAGAATCTCTCCTTCTTTCTTGATACCTTTCAGCGGAAAGAGGAATTGAGTTCCGCACTCCACCTGATGGAAGAACTTGACATGGGAGACGAGATCGATCGTAGGGTCACCACATACTCAAAGGGCATGAAGAGGAAGTTGGCCCTCGTCCGCAGTCTGTCCATGCATCCAAAGCTGCTGCTCATGGATGAGCCGTTTGATGGAATTGACATCGAGAACAGGGCGAAGACCATTCGGGTGATACGCGCGTGTCGGGAGAAGTACGGGATGACCATGATGCTCACATCCCACGTCATGGCGGACATAGAGGACTTGGCCTCAAGGATCATTATCATCAAAAAGGGCAGGCTTCTGGTCGATGAGCCACTGGACAGGTTCGGCTTGCGTGAGGGGAAAGACATGGCATGCAGATATCTAAGGGTGGTTGAAGATGAGTAGGAATTGGTCGGCTGTATTCAAGGCCTTCCTCAAGAAGGAGCTTCTAGAAACGCTCAGGTCGATGAAGACGGTCATGATAATGTCCATTGCAATGACCAATCTTCTGCAATACATGACGATGGAGGAGGTGATGAAATTACATCTCGACCCTGACACCACGGCTGTGCAGCTTGGAAGCATCTCTATGTACATGTCGGTAATCTTGATTCTCTTTGTCGGGCACACGTTGGTCAACAGATATATCTACGATGAGAGAAAGTGCAAGGCGATACATGTCGTGCTAGCTTCCGGAGCAGATCAAACAGCTATCTGGCTTGCTAAGATGGCGGCTGCTGTCTTGGTCAGTACTGTCCTGCTACTACTGACGGTAGGTCTAAATGCGGGATTCGTGAGTGTGTATTATCATCTAAGCATACGGTACACAGCCCTGTCGGCTGCGCTGACGTTTGTAACGATGCCCATGCTCTGCTTTGGCTTACTGTCCCTGATATCGGTCGCATACTGGTATTTTAAGAATATGGATGTATTCGGAATACTATTTCCAATCCTTGCTTACATGGGGATCTGGAACCTCTCCGTGCAATTGGCTGGAAGTTTGATTCCGGGCTACCTGGTGGTTGTTTCGCTTGCGATCGGCGTGAGCCTTTTCGCTGTCTCTTTCTTCCTTGTCTCGAGGATCAAGAAGGAGCGGATTGTATCGCTTGGAGTATGAGTTTGAGATTCGTCGCACTGAATCATTTGGCTGAAATCGAGTATGACAGCAATATGTGAAAGGCTTCGGGTAACTTTCAGAGAATTTTGGTGACGTTCTGGACGCTGAGAAGAATGAGGGCGAGGCCGTCCCTCATTTGGTGTGTTCGGGCACCCGGCCTAGGATGCTCATTGCAGTCCCATTTGATTGATTTCGGTTACCGTTACATCGTCGCATGCGGCCTCGCTCGAGGCGCCCCTCGAGAAGGGCGCGAAGTACGGGCAGCGGATCTACGGGGTTCGGTCGTGCCACTCGGTGGTGCCGACTGCGCGATGGACGTGCCACTCGGTGGCGTCGGGTGGCACGCCATTTCCTAACAACTGCGCGTATGCCGACTTCCGTACCACTCGGTGGCGCCGAGTGCGCGATGGGCGTGCCACTCGCCGTCACCGAGTGGCACAAGCATATCGGCAGGTAGCACGCACATGTAGCGTCCTCTAACAGCCCGATCCTATCGTGCGGCAAGGTCAGAGAGAGCCTGGGCGACGGAAGGAACCACGACGTCCGCCTCATCCTGTACCTGCTTGGGAGCGAAATCAAGAGCATAGGCGACATCCGCCTCACGCAAAAGCGGCAGGTCATTGAAGCTGTCGCCAATGCCTCCAATGGCCCCCACACCAAAGTGGCGACGCACGCAACGCACGCCCTGACCCTTCGAGCAGCCCACCGGCACCACGTCCACACTCCTCACGTTTAGGAAAGCACTCACAACATCTCCGTACTCCTCCTCGATGGAAGCGGCGCACTGCGCGGCACACTCGGCATCCTCGAAGCCGAAAGAGATGGAGTGCACGTCCTCAAACAGCTCATCTAGGCTCGCAATCGGAGTGACCATCGGGTCATTCGACTCACCGAGGAAGAAGAAGCTCCTCCCTTGCAGGTACGCAAGGACTCCCGGCGTCACGTACCTGCCCACGAGTCCCTGGCACAGATCGCGAGCCAGCACATGCGACTCAATAGCCATGCCCTTCCCATCAACGACGAGAGCGCCGCTGACCGTGATGCAGAAGTCGAGGCCAAAGGCGCCGCCAATAACCTCCGTCACACCCGCCAGCGCACGTCCCGTACAGATGCCAAAAAGGCCACCGCCGTCGCGAAACGCCCTGATCGCCTCGACGTCCTGAGAAATGAGGCGCCCGGTGCCCAGAAGACCCGTCTTGAACCACCCATCGAAGAGGAGCGTCCCGTCGAAGTCCGAGGCAAACGCCTTCGTCACATGTACCGTCATCCGTCATTCTCCCTCAGCCACGTCTCTCTTGTGAGACTCCAGCATACGGCAATGGCAGACGTTCGAACACTCCAAACCGATCTTTGCGGGCCCTGGCGCAACCCCCCCCGCAGCCTGGCGGGCGGTTGCTCGAACGCATTTGCCCAGTTGAGCCATCTTTCATAGTGCCCCGCAGCCTGGCGGGCGGTTGCGCTCCACGCCTCCCGGGCGGTTGCTCCCCACGCCTCCCGGGCGGCGACGTGACGGAAAGGCGCAGTCTGTGCGATCTGGGGACCGCAGAGCGCGCCTTTCCGTGAGGGACCGGACTTCAAAACAGGCCGACGACACTCCCGTCTGCCGCAACATCCATCCCCTCCGCTGCCGGAATCTTAGGAAGGCCGGGCATGGTCATAACGTCACCGGTGAGAGCCACGATGAAGCCCGCACCAGCCGAGACCCTAAGCCCACGCACCGTGATGCGAAAGCCCTTGGGAGCACCGAGCTTAGTCTGGTCATCCGAGAATGAGTACGGAGTCTTGGCGACGCAGACGGGAAGGCCCCCGAAGCCCTGCTCCTCGAGCTGTCGCAGCTGCTTTGCGGCCGCCGACGTCAGGTCGATGCCGTCGGCACGGTAGACCTTGGTCGCCACGGCGTCGAGCTTGCCCTCGATGCCCTCGTCGAGCTCGTAGGGATGGTGCAACTCCGAAGGCTCCTCGCAAAGACGCACGACCTCGCGGGCCAAGGCCTCCCCACCCTCTCCGCCCTTGGCCCAGCCCTCAAAGAGGACTGCGCTCACGCCCAGTCTGCGACAGCTCTCGGTCACAAGGTCAAGCTCAGATCTGGTGTCTGTGGGAAAGGCATTGACAGCAACGACGCAGGGAAGGCCAAAGACGTCGCGGATGTTGGAGACGTGCCTGAGCAGGTTGGGCATGCCCGCCTCAAGGGCCTCGAGATCCTCCCGGCCAAGCTCGGCCCTCGCGACGCCCCCGTTGTACTTGAGGGCGCGCACCGTCGCCACGATCACGACTGCCGAGGGCACAAGGTCCGCTGCACGACACGCGATGTCCAAGAACTTCTCGGCACCAAGGTCGGCACCAAAGCCAGCCTCGGTCACGGCAAAGTCGGCAACCCTCATGGCCGTCGTCGTCGCGATCAGCGAGTTGCAGCCGTGTGCGATGTTGGCGAAGGGGCCGCCATGCACGAGTGCGGGGTTGTGCTCGAGCGTCTGGACGAGGTTGGGCTTGAGGGCGTCCTTGAGAAGGACGGCCATCGCGCCATCGGCCCCGATGTCATGGGTGGTGACGGGCCTGCCGTCGTAGCTGTAGGCGATGACCATGCGACTGAGACGGGCCTTGAGGTCCATGGGGTCAGCAGCCAGGCAGAGGACGGCCATGACCTCCGAGGCGGCGGTGATGTCGAAACCGTCCTGTCGGGGCACGCCGTCCGCGATACCGCCCAGCCCATCGACGACGTTCCTGAGCTGGCGATCGCACACGTCCATGCACCGCCTCCAAACGATGCGGCGAGGATCGATGCCGAGGGCGTTACCCTGCTTGACGTGGTTGTCGAGCAGGGCGGCACAGAGGTTGTTGGCGGCAGCGATGGCGTGGAGGTCACCCGTGAAGTGCAGGTTGATGTCCTCCATGGGGACAAGCTGGGCATGTCCCCCGCCCGTCGCCCCGCCCTTGACGCCGAAGACGGGGCCAAGAGACGGCTCACGTAGGGCCAGCATGGTTCTGCGCCCAAGGCGGTTCATGGCGTCTGCGAGACCTATGGAAGTCGTGGTCTTGCCCTCACCGGCAGGTGTGGGATTGATGGCGGTGACGAGGACGAGCCTGGCCTTGAAAGGCAGGTCCCTCAGAGCTCGGACGTCGAGCTTGGCCTTATGGCTTCCGTAAGGCTCGAGCCAAGCCGGATCGAGGCCGACCCTCTCGGCCACCTCAATTATGGGAAGCATTCGAGCCTCCCGGGCGATCTCGATGTCTGACATGTTGTCTCCCATCCGCGGAACTCCCCTTCCCTTCTGACGACACTGCCACCTTGATCCATCAGCCACTCACCACGACGTCCACAGGCTGGTCGAAGACACCGACGGCCCCCAGGCCACGTAGGCTCTCGACTCGTTGTGCCGCACGACATAGCCCTATCGAGACGCCGGTAAAATCCGTGAGGAAACGATCGTAGAAGCCGGCACCATAACCCAAGCGATAGCCCTCATCGTCGATGCTCAGGGCGGGTACGAGGGCGACGGGTACCGCAGCCTGGCGCCAATCGACCTCCACGGCCGTCACCGGGTCGGGCTCCTCGACGCCAAAGCGGTTCCTCACCAGACCGTCGAGACGATCCACGCGAAACCAGCGCAGGTCGCACGTGTGAGGTACGCAGTATGGGAGGGCGACCACCTTTTTTCTCACCCAAGCATCACGGATGATCTCGCGAGTCTCCACCTCGTCTCTCATCGAGAGGTAGGAGAGGACGACATCAGCCGCACGATACGCCGAGAGGCCCAAGACCCCCCTCGCGATCGCGGCGTCGGCAGCGACGCGCCTGGCGTCCGGAAGGGACGTCCTCAGCGCCCTCATGCGCTTTCTCAGCGCCGACTTTGCCTGCGGGACGTCTATGGTCGCACCCCTCGCTCGACCAAACTGTGACTCCTCTGGACTCCCTCGTCGCACACCACGGCACACAAGCGACTCGGCCACTTACGCCAGATCCGCGATCTGCGCCTTGAGCCGCTCGACGGTCTGCTCCAGCTCCGCCTGCTGGCTTCGCTTCCTCTCGATGATCGCAGGTGCCGCCTTGGCGACAAAGCCTGCGTTGCCAAGCGTCTTGGTCACACCGGCAAGCTCCCCCTCGGCCTTTGCGAGCCCCTTTCTGAGCTGCGCTACCTCGGCCGCAAGATCCACAAGGCCACCCACGACCACGAAGACCTCAAGACCCCCGTCTACGACCGATACGGCATCCTCGGGCTTTTGCTGTCCCACGCTCGCCGTAAGCGCACCCACGCGACCGACCCCGCAGATGAAGTCGTGCTGTGCCTCAAGGACGGCACAGTCCTCGACAGAGGCACGCACAGCCACGTCCAGCTCTTCCTTGGGAGAAAGACGGTACCGCGCTCGTGTGGAGCGTACGACGGACACCAGGCTCTTGGCCAGCTCAAAGTCATGCTCGGCCACATCATTCACAAACGTCTTAAAGTCGGCGGGCTCGGGCCAGGCCACAAGCATGAGGAAGCGGGCATCCCCCTCGCCGTCGGCAGCGGCACGACCCAAACCTGATGCCGGAAGCGCATCCCAGACCTTCTCGGTCACGAAGGGCATCACGGGATGCAGCAGGCGCAGGGAGACGTCAAGCACGAAGACCAGGTTGCGCTGGACCTGCAGGCGCTCGGCTCCCCCGCCGTCCAGAAGGCGTCCCTTACAGAGCTCTATATACCAGTCACAGACCTCGTTCCAGAAGAAGGACTGAATGTTCCGGGCGTAGTCACCAAAGCCATAGGCCTCAAGCGCCTCGGTAGACTCGCGCACGATGCGCGCCAGGCGCGAGAGCATCCAGGCGTCCTCGGGCGTCTCGGCCTTGGGAGCACCCGGCACGTACCCGTCGAGATTCATCAGGACGAATCGACTCGCGTTCCAGACCTTGGTCACGAAGCCCTTGGCCTGCTCGGTGCGGGGGCTGTCAATAAGCGCATGGGTCTTCTTGTCTATGTTGGCATCGAACCTCACGTCCTGGTTGGTGGTGATGAGCGTGAGCAGGTTGTAGCGCATGGCGTCTGCGCCGTACCTCTCCATGAGGTCCATGGGATCCACGCCGTTGCCCTTGGACTTACTCATGCGGCTGCCGTCCTTGGCGAGGATCGTGGCATAGATGTACACGTCATGGAACGGCACCTCCCCCGTAAAGTAGAGCGAGCTCATCACCATGCGAGCCACCCAGAGCGCAATGATGTCGCGAGCGGTCACGAGGACCTTCGTGGGATGGTGGCCGCACATCCGCTCGGGGTGATCGGGCCAGCCCTGCGTGGCGAAGGTCCAGAGCTGCGAGCTGAACCAGGTGTCGAGCACGTCCTCGTCCTGCCGCACGTGGTGTCCACCACAGTTGGGGCAGGCGTCAATATCCTCCATAAGGGCGTCCTGCCAGCCGCAGTCCTCGCAGTAAAACACCGGGATGCGGTGACCCCACCAGAGCTGCCGCGAGATACACCAGTCCTTGAGGCCATCCATCCAAGTGAGGTAAGTATCCGTCCAACGCGTGGGGTGAAACCTGACCTCACCGTTGCGCACGACCTCGGTCGCGCGTTCCTTGAGCCTGTCCACCGCCACGAACCACTGCTCCGAGAGCCAAGGCTCGAGCGCCGTGTCGCAGCGGTAACAGTGCATGACGGAGTGATCGAGCTCCTCGACCCTCTCGAGAAGGCCATGCTCCTCGAACCAGGCGACGACAGCCTCGCGGCACTCGTCGCGACTCATGCCGGAGAACTCACCGTAGCCGTCCACGACGTGAGCGCTTTCGTCAAAGATATTGATCTGGGGTAGGTCGTGAGCCTGGCCCATCGCGTAGTCGTTGGGGTCGTGCGCAGGCGTCACCTTCACGAAGCCGGTGCCAAAGCCGGCGTCCACATGCCAATCGGAGAAGATGGGAATCTCGCGGTCGACGATGGGCAACATCACAGTCTTGCCGACGAAGGTCTGCTTGTCGGGATCGGACGGCGAGACAGCAATGCCCGTGTCGCCGAGCATGGTCTCGGGACGCGTCGTCGCCACGGTCACATGGTCGATGCCGTCCTGTGGCTCCACGAGCGGGTAGCGCAAATACCAGAGGTGACCCTTCTCGCCCCTATACTCGGCCTCATCGTCGCTGATGGCCGTCTTGCAGCTTGGGCACCAGTTCACGATGCGCTTGCCGCGGTAGATGAGCCCGTCATGATACCAGTCCACAAAGACCTTGCGTACGGCCTTGGCGTACTCGGGACTCATCGTGAACTTCTCGTCTTCGAAGTCGATGGAGCAACCCATGCGCTTGATCTGGCTCACGATAGTGCCGCCGTACTCGCGACGCCAGTCCCAGCAGGCCTCAAGGAACCTCTCGCGGCCAATCTGAAGGCGAGAGACGCCCTCCTCCTTGAGCCGCTTATCCACCTTGGTCTGGGTGGCGATTCCGGCGTGGTCCGTGCCGAGGATCCAGCGGGTAGAACGGCCGCGCATGCGATTGTATCGGATGAAGCTGTCCTGGATGGAGTCGTCCAGCGCATGGCCCATGTGGAGGATGCCGGTGACGTTGGGGGGCGGGATCACGACGGTGCAGTCACCGACGCCCTTGGAGCGCCGATAGCAGCCCGCACTCATCCATGCCTCGATGAGCTCGGGCTCGGTTGCCTGCGGGTCATAGGTCTTTGGCATCTCTTCCATGGTGCTTCGCTTTCTTCTGAGTCCTGTGGGCACGTGTTGGCACTCGTGTCTTGAGCGCGCGCGGCCAACAGAACAGCCTGCTGAAAACCCGCAGCGATGGTGCGGGCCGACAGTCCACTAGCTTAGCACGAGAGGGATGAGGTGGCGGCCCTCGCCAGACCCCGCACAAGACGTCGAACGTCTCACGCCTGCCACCGGATGGCTACTCATGCGACCGAGCACCGTCATGTCACGCCGCCACGTCACTCAGGCCCTGATGTAGCGCGTGGCGCGACCAGAACCCTGAACGCGCACGAGGTTCTTCCCAGAGAGCCGCCTTAGCACCCGTAGGACCTTGTCCTTGCCAAACCCGCTTGACTCAACGATCTGGCCGCTCGACAGAACGCGTCCCGGCACAAAGAGGGAGAGCACCCGTTTTTCCTCGTCATCAAGCTCGAAGGTGCCGTCCACAGTTGGCAGGATGACCGTGATCGACCCATCGGTCACGACGAACCGCGGCTGGGCCTCAACTCTCGAATAGCTTCGCCTGATGCGGCGAACCCCCGTACCAAACTGCTCGATAACATTGAGTCGAAAGAGCACACCCCCCAGAACGGGGTTCCGCAGAATGGAGAGGTTTCCCGAGAGATAGTCATCGACCGTCATCCCACTTGGCAAACCCCCAGGCGATGCCACCTCGACTCTGTCGTGGAACAGAGAAACCCGGACGTGGGCGCCTACGTCCCACGTCCTATGGGCAAGGGCGTTGGCAACGGCCTCTCGAAAGGCCTCGCGAGGAACCCTCTCGTGCCGCTCCCGCTTGAAGCCCTCTATTCGTTCGTAGCTGTAGTAGCGATCGAACATCTCCAGCGCGGCTTCCAGCTGCCGTAGAACGGAGACACCGCTATGAGTCTCCCTGTCAAGGATGCTATTGATGTCCCCAAAGCGGGCGAGGTCCACCCCGGGAAACGCATTCATGTCGGCGAGCAGGGCTGCGGCATTGTTGAATCCGTCCCTGACGGTAAGAAGTCCCAAGGTCCTGAGCGTGTCATCATCGAATGTGCTGATGCCCAGTTCCTTTTCCAAGGCACTTTCGAGCATGCCAAACGATAGGTCCTGACTGCGTGACCTGAGTCCGTCGAAGCTCAGGTTCGATCCCTCCAGCACCAACCTCTTAAGCTCAAGGTCATCAACCTCGACCGTCGAAGTATCGCTGCGCTTATATGCCTTTGACCGATAGAGGTACGGTTTGTCGTCCCCCTCAGGAACTCGCAGCGTCACGACCTTCGTTCGAGGGTTCTCGGTGATCTCGAAGTACGGACGTGGGGATATCCCATCGTTGATGGCGTCCTCAATTCTCAGGCGGTCCCGCTCAGGGTTTTCCAAGCCCACCGTCCTTCCATCGTCCGAGACGCCAAAGAGCACCTCCCCCGTCCCGTAGTTGGCGTATGCGCTTACCGTCTTCAGGAACGTATTTGAGAACTGCTCCTTGAACTCCAGCCGCCTGCTCTCTCTCATGATCACCCTCCCCGCATCCTAGAGGAATCATACGACGCTTCCGACGCAAATGCGACGCAAATTTTTACGTCGTATTCCGATTGAGAGCTTACGCACGGGCTCTCGAACACGAGGCCGAACGTGTTCAGGTCGCCCATCAGGTCCCCGGGGCCGGCACCGAGCGCCGCCGTGGCTATGGATGGATCCACGAAGTGCCGTGTCGGGGGGTGCGGATGTCCTCCTTGGCGCGGAGGTTGGGGTTCCACGCACCCAGATCGTCCGTCACGAATAGCCTCTTGAGGGCAGCCACATACTCGAGGAACGAGGTCCTTCCGAACGACAGCCCCAACTTTGCGACGTCGCGCAACATCGTCTCGTAGCTGCCCTGCGAGGCGGTCATCCTGGCGTACGAGCGCATGAGCATGCACACTCGTTCGGGGCCGCGCCTCACGCCGTCCACCCGCGAGATGTCGGACTCAACGACGGCGTCCACGTAGTCCGGGGCCTGCTGCAGGGCAAGCTCCCTGGGCTGGCCAACTGCCTTGGGCCGACCTCCACGACGCGTGAGGAACTCGACGTCCCCCAAGATCAGCCTGCTCCTTGCGATGGCGACTGGCCCGCCGTCAAGCAGGGAGCGGAGCGAGACCCCCTCTGCTGGACTCCCCCGACTCGAGTAAGGACATCGGGCGCATGCGCATCCTGCCAATCCGCCCGATGCCAGAGTGGTGGGCCTTGCTCAGATCGGGGGTACACCCGATCCGGTCAGTATGAACTGCCCAAACTCATCGCGCTTGTCCACCTCGAAACGCATTGTGTCCCGGAGCTCGGTGACCTCCCGCCACTCATCGATGAGCCTGGGGTCTCGCCCTTGAGAAAGAAGCTTGGATCGAGCTGTGTCAGCCTGAGATTCTGCTCGCGCGTCCTTGGGTCCTGCTGGTATACGACGCTACTCGCCGCCTGCTCACACGTCGTGGTTTTCCCGCGCCACTTGGGACCCTCGACGAGCACCGCGCCCTTTGAAGCGAGCTTGTTTTTCAGCGCCGAGTCGAAGACCCTCGGTATGTATGTCGCCATCGGATCTTCTCTCTGGTTTGATGATCGTGCGAAACGAACTGTTCAGCATGATATCGCCACCTTATATAGACGCAGCCGCTCTTAACGCGGTAGAAGGCGAGGTAGTGTCCCGATGCGACGAAACGATACGGCGGATGGATGATGCGCCTGGCGTCGAGCGGCGTCCCGACTCCGGAAGGTCAGCCAGCGAGTCGACGCGCCCCATGATCGCGACGGTAGTCTTGATGGCAGCGGATTCGTTAAAAAGGCAGGGCCTTCAACGAAACAGTTCGTCGTGCGAACCTGTCCTTTGAAAGTACGCAACATCGGCATTTGTGCGCCAGATGATGAGCCAGTCTCCCGCATTGGCAACGTGGCATTCGTTGCTGCCTCCCCACTTGCCCGAGAGACGATGCATATTGTGCCGCTGTCTCAGAATGTTCATCGATTCGGCAGTGTTGTCCAACACGAGACCGATGACAGCTTCAAGGTCTGTAAGACTCCAATTGCGCCTCGCAGCCTTCTTCAAATCGCGGCTAAATGCAGGAGCATACTTTGCCTTAAGGCGTCCTATCATGCAAGTGCTGCCTGAATGAGATCGTGAGCAGTGGCGTAGCTCTGTCCTGTGCCTGAGTGGATCATCTCCTCCGTTTCGCGAATAGCCTCAAGCGATTCCTCATTGGGTTCGGGATCGGAAAGATTCAGTGGAATCCTGTTCTCTCGAATCATTTGCATGTAGAACGCACGTGTGACCGATGATAGGTCAAAGCCGAAGTGCTCGGCGATGCGCGAAGCGCCCTCTTTGATCTCACCGTCAACGCGAATTGTCACCGATGAAACAGCCATGTTATCCTCGCTCTCATACGTACTGACATTGTCAGTATAACGTCTTACGTGATGCTTTTCAAGAACCATGGCCATGCAGGCAAATAGCCATCTGATAGATCAGTGTGCTCAACCGAGTTCATCGTCTACAAGCCGAAGGTCGCCGCGCACAAGAGCTTCTACCACGCTGCCATAGACAGCCCAAGTTTTACTGACTTTCTTCTCGCCCATGTGACCGGTTCGACAGGCAGTCGTCAAAGAACGCAACCAAAAGCGACACTCAGCTATCCGATGCCGTTTCCTGGAGCAGATGAAATCGAGGGCTTCTGTGCCTATGCAGGCCTGTTAATCAGGCGGTGGCAAGCCAATGAGCAGGAATCGGTGAAACTTGCACGGCTAAGGAATGCGCTTCTGCCGAAACTCATAACGGGCGAAATCGACGTCTCCAGGCTGAGGCCTAAGCGGGTAGGACCACATCCAGTTTATAACCAAGCGCCTTCACGACCTTCTGAACCGTTCCGAAGGAAGGGTTGCCTGTCGGTGAGAGGGCCTTGTAGAGGCCGTCCCTCGTGATGCCCGTGTCTTTCGCCAGCTGGGTCATGCCACGTGCTCGGGCGATATCGCCAAGTGCGGCGGAAACGAGCGCGGGGTCGCCGTCGTCGAGCGCGGCATTGAGGTAAGCGACGATGTCCTCGTCTGTTTCGAGGAACTCGGCCGCGTCGTATGTCATGGCCTTTTTCATCTCGTCACCCGCTCTCATTCATACTGCTCGCTTAGCTCTTTGGCCTTCTTGATGTCTCGTTGCTGGGAGGATTTATCTCCCCCGATGAGTAGCAATATGATTTCCTTCCCACGTTGCGCGAAGTACATCCTGTAGCCCGGTCCATAGTTAATTCGTGGCTCGTGGATGCCGTCTTCCACAGGCTTGCAATCGCCGAGATTTCCGGTCAGGACAATCCTCCTGATACGCAAGTTGATTCGAGACTTGGCATCCGAATCCTTCAGGCGTTTGAACCACTTTGCAAACTCATCTGTCCTGCGAACTTCAATCATATTGGAAGTGTATACCACAGTATACGTTCAGTCAAGGACAAGGGGACCTCAATCATGCCGCCAAATAGCCATTTGTCTGTCCAATCCACAGCCACCCCGCACACTGTTCCTAATCCCCTCAAGGGAAAGGAACAGCCCCATGGAAGTCATCATCAACATCGTTCCGTCCCACATGCAGCCCCTCTCGACGCGTTCCAGCTCAAGCAGCTCAAGGCCACGATGAGAGCCGCATTCGAGCGCGCCAAGACCCCGTCGGCCCAGGACCCAGCCGACCTGCTGAAGCTCTTCCTTACCGCAAAGAAGATCGAGGGCTGCTCGCCCAGGACAATCGCCTACTACCGCACCACGCTCGCCCACATGACGCAAGCCCTCGCAAAGCCCTACACCCAGGTAACAAGCGACGACCTGCGCGCCTACCTCGCCGAATACGAGCAGGAACGTGCAGCCGGCAAGGTCGCCATAGGCAATATCCGCCGCATCATGTCGAGCTGTCAGATGCTAGAATACATATAATAGATATATATTTTCTAACAATGGAGTAACTATGGCAGCTACAGCAACACTCAACACGAAGGTAGAGCCCTCTGACAAGGAGCGCTTCTCCAGAACGGCCGAGTCCCTGGGCATGAATGCATCCACCGCGTTGAAGGTATTTGTACTCAAGTTCAACGAGTGCGGAGGGTTCCCCTTCGATGTACGTCGCGATCCGCGTATCAACCATGCGAACAACAAGACCCTCCACGCCCATATGGAAGCCGGCAAGCTCGTAGTTCCTGCAGGGTGGAGAGACGACGATGACGACGAATAGCCCCAGACCCTTCGAGGTGTGGAGACTGGAGTTCGTTTACAAGGACCAACCCGAGGTCAGCAAGGTGCGGCCTGCCATCGTAGCCGTCGTCGACCACGACAAGGACACCGCCCTCGTGGCGAAGGTGACCGGCCATGGTCCAAGACCTGAGTTCCCCGGTGAGGTCAGGATAGTCGACTGGAAGCAGGCGGGGCTTACGAAGCCCTCAACAGTGCGGTGCTCAAAAACGATGACCGTTCCCCTCGCTGCGTTCGACAACGCTTCGCGGTACGGTCCCCTATCGGAGGAGGACGCCCGAGCCGTTGAGCAGGCTCTCCGAGATCTCGGTGCTATTCTTTAACAGTCATGGCTGCGATACGCCGGTGTCAAACATAAGGCCTTATATAAATGGCTATCTGGCGGCATAGTGAACTGGAATGCCAGTAGTATTGGCATGGCATTTGTAAGACAATGTCATATTTATGTCTTACAAAGGAGGCAGCCATGGCATCTGTGACGATACGTGTGGACGATGAGACCAAGGCCGAGGCGACCGAGATCGTCGAGGACTTCGGCTTCGACCTCTCGTCGGTCACGAGGGCATTCTACCGTCAGATCGTACGTGAGCGCAGGATCCCCCTGAGCCTCTCGTACGACGTCCCCAACGACGAAACCATCGTCGCCCTACGCGAAGGTGCCGAGATTCTGGCCACAGGCGGCACGGGACAGTCGTTCTCGTCCGGCCGTGGCCTTCTCGATGCGGCATACAAGGCCTGATGCCATGGGAAGACTTGAGGCCCAGTACAGCTCGGCGTTCGTCCGGGACGCCAAGAAGCTCAGGAAGAAGCACGTAGATGACACCGCGCTCGCAGGGGTCATCGACCCCATAGCGAGAGACACGCCCGAGGCCCTCGAGCGACTCCGGCGCAGACACCGCATGCATACGCTTGCTGGTAACTGGGCGGGAAGCAACGAGTGCCATGTCGCCAACACGGGTATCCTTGTTACTCATTTATCCGGGATCCGCAGACAGCGGGCCATCTCACGCATGGCAACCCGTCAACGTGCGAGGTGATCGAACGCTTGGCGGAGAGTCGCTCGGTCACCCTTGAATTCAGTTCTCCCCCCCAAGAACAGGGGGTTGTCGCACTGGCGCGAGGCATAGAAGCCCTCTATCGCCTCATTGGAGATGACCACGCTGCAGCGATCGCTATCCCCACACCCCTGACGCGCATCGCTCCACGGCGCTTCCCTATGCGAGAGTCCGCTAAGCTGATCGCCTTCATAGTCGCCAAGCACATGCAAGGTCCGGTCAACGAACGATCGCTCGTGCGCGCTAAGGGGTTGGACGATCTTGGGATTGGGAGCAATGCTCCCCGGTCCGATGATGAACCTTCCCCTATGCCTGCGGTAGAGCTCAAGGGAGACGGGACCGTTCACCCATGCCTGAAAGGTCTCGGGAAAAAGTGGACGGTGCGTCTCGACGAGGGAAAGCGCGTTGCTATAGAAGGCGAGCTTCTGCAGCTTCATGGTCGAGACATATCCCTTCTTCTCAAGAATGTATTCAGCAATGTCAAGTATGCTCGCCATGACCCCTCCCCTACGGAACCGCATCCGACAAAACGTATGATGGATCTGTCTCTGCCTTCTGATGACAATATATTTTAACCAGTGTAGCCCAAAAGGACGAGGCGTTGGCCAGATCCGTATGGGGAATGGAAGGATGATACGGTGCAGCCAATCACCACAGCGATGATGGTGAGGGCAAGCCAAGCGCCATTGGGCTCCTCGGAAGTTTGTGTGGGTGAACGTCTCAGCAAAGACGCCAAGCTAGCGGCGGCGCCGCTCGCGCAGAGCTTGTTTTCCCGACCAAAGGGGAGGGGCCAGCGAGGGGACGCCGCCGGCGCGCCATGGCGGTCGAGGCCTTCGTTCCACCCGACGCGACTCGCGTCGCAACAGTGTACACAAATGCCCCAGAACGGCGCCGAGGGGCCGTTTTCGCCGATCTGTGTACACTCTTTGTCCCCACGGCCGCTCGTGCGACCGGGTAGGGCCACGGGTCCCACGACGTCGACGGCCCCATGGCCCCCGTGATGCCAAGGTACTTGGACCTGAGGCCCACAACTGCCGGGGCGGCGGCACATTTGCGCTGCCAGGCGCTCCTCTCGCCGCTCGTTGCCCTAGAATGTCACAGGCACGGCATGCGCGGGATGCCAAACAGGGGCAGTTCGGGTGGGCATCTCGGCTGGTGCGCTTCAGCGCTTGGGGTTTGTAAAGGAGGATGATGGGCACGCAAGAGGGCGAAGGACCGAAGGGCACAACCCAAGAGAGCGCAACCGACCGCCTGCGCCTGGTCATGGGTAAGGCAAGGCTCGCTCGCGTGCAGGCGGCCCGCGTGATGGTGGTGGGCCTGGGAGGCGTAGGCTCCAACTGCGCAGAGGCGCTCGCGCGGGGCGGCGTGGGCTCGCTTGTGCTCGTGGATCGTGATGTGGTGGCTCCCAGCAACATCAACCGACAGGCCGTCGCCTACCAGAGCACCGTAGGCCAAGCCAAGACAGAGGTCATGGCGCGCATCGTGGCTGACATAAACCCCACCTGCGATGTCACGACCTTGCGAACCTTTCTTTCCAAAGAGAGTCTCGTGCCTGCGCTCTCTGTCCTCCCATGCCCAGACTATGTGGTTGACGCCATTGACACGATAAGTCAGAAGCTCATCCTCGCCCGCTGGTGCCAGGATGAGGGCCTGCCGCTCGTGAGCAGCATGGGGGGCGCAAACAAGCTCGACCCCACGCGCCTGCGCTTCTCCGACATCGGGTGCACTACCAACGATCCCCTCGCACGCATCATGCGCAAGGAGTGCCGCAGACGTGGCATTCGACACCTGGAGGTGCTGTGGTCCGACGAGCGGCCCCAGGAGCCGGAAGGCAAGGCAGTAGCCTTGGGCGAGGGTGGCTTCGTATGCGAGGGCGCCTCGATACTCGGCACGATGAGCTACCTGCCACCCATTATGGGACAGATGATCGCAGGTCGTGTGATCAGTAAGCTTGCTGGGCTCAGCTGGGAGCGACAGGTATGACTGCTGGCGACGGGAACGAGACGGGCAAGGGAACGGCCAGGCTCTTCGATGCCCACTGCCACCTGGACCTCATGTCCAACGCCGCTCAGGTCGCACGGGACGCCGCAGCTGGCGACCTGACCTTTCTCGCCGTAACGGTGGAGCCTAGAGGCTACGAGGCGGCTTGCCTCACCTTGGGCGAACTGGCCAACGTTCATCTTGCCGCCGGCCTACACCCCTGGTGGGTGGCCGACGGGCGCTGTGGGCCAGACGACGTGGCGCACGCGGCAGAGCTCGCCGCAAAGGCCCGACTCATCGGCGAGGTTGGTCTAGACTTCTCGCCTCGACACGTCCCCGAGAACACAGAGGCGACCCAGGCGGTGGCCTTTCGTAGCATCTGCCAAGCCGCCGCAAGGACGAGTGACCCCGCCACCCCTAAGGTCCTCTCTATCCATTCGGTGTGTGCGGCGAACAGCTGCCTGGACATCCTCGAGGAGACAGGCTGCCTCAGGCGCTGCCGCTGTGTGTTCCACTGGTTCTCGGGCAGCTCAGACGAACTCCATCGCGCCGTTCAGGTCAACTGCTGGTTCTCCGTCAACGAGATGATGCTCAGGACACGGCGCGGACGCGAGTACGCAAGGCAGCTCCCCCTCGCGCAGCTCCTTACCGAGACCGACCTCCCACCACACGCGGGCGAGCCTTTCTCGGCCATTGCCATACAAGAGTCGCTTGAGCGCACCATAGGTGCAGTCGCAGCTATCCGCAGGCTGGATCCCGAGGAACTGCGCAAGACGCTCGCCACGAATGCACGAGCCCTCCTCTCGTCTCCCCTCAGCTAGCATCAGAGTCAGTAGACTTTAAGTTACCGTTTGCAATTCCAAAGTAAGTGCCCGCCAGATTGGCGGGCACTTACGATCTAAGCTCAACTGGGCAAATGTCGCTATGATAGTGCCCCGCAGATTGCGGGGCACTAAGCGCCGGGCGAGCTTCGGGGCGCCAACCGCCTGACAGGCCGCGTGCCACTTGGCCATGAGACTAGCTTGCGCGATGCCTTGTATAGTAACCTACGCCCGCATCCTCGACAGCGCCGGGGTTACGCACGAGCTCGGGAGAGACACCTCCGCCAACCGACGCCGACGTCACTATGGCCCTTGTTATCTCAAGGTCGCTCGGCAGGTCGAACATCGTCTTCTGCAGCGTCGCCTCGCAGATCGCACGCAGACCGCGGGCACCCGTGCCGCGCTCAAGGGCCTGATGGGCAATCTCTCTCAGCGCATCCTTCGTGAACTCGAGCTCGACGCCCTCGATCTCGAACATGCGCTTGTACTGCTTGACGATGGCGTTCTTGGGCTGGGTCAGGATCTCGACCAGATCGTCCTCGGTAAGCTCCTTGGTGGAGGTGATCACCGGAATACGCCCGATGAACTCGGGGATCATGCCAAACTTATGCAAGTCCTGGGGCATGACCTGCGCCATGAGCTCATCCTCGTTGTCCTCGATCTTCTTGGCCAGCTCCGCGTTAAAGCCAATGCCCTTTTTGCCTATGCGATCGGCCACGATCTTGTCGAGTCCCACGAAAGCTCCGCCGCAGATGAACAGAATGTTCTTGGTATCGATATGGATGAGCTCCTGCTGGGGATGCTTGCGCCCCCCCTGCGGTGGCACGCTCGCCTCGGTGCCCTCGAGGATCTTGAGAAGCGCCTGCTGAACGCCCTCGCCAGACACGTCACGCGTGATGGAGAGGTTCTCGGCCTTGCGAGCTATCTTGTCTATCTCGTCCACGTAGACGATGCCCACCTGCGCCCGCTCGACGTCGCCATCTGCGGCTGTGATGAGCTTGAGCAGGATATTCTCCACGTCTTCGCCCACATAGCCCGCCTCAGTCAGCGTCGTCGCGTCGGCGATGCAAAACGGCACCTCAAGGAAGCGCGCCAGCGTCTGGGCCAAAAGCGTCTTTCCCGTTCCCGTGGGGCCAAGGAGCAGGATGTTGCTTTTGGCAAGCTCGACGTGCTCGGTTTCCTCCTCGGTGGACTCTTCACTGTCACCGTCCGCGTCCCCGTCGTCACCCGAGAGGATGCGACGATAGTGATTGTAGACGGCAACGCTCATCGAGCGCTTCGCCTCCTCCTGACCCATTACGTACTGCGAGAGCTCGTCGTAGATCTCATGCGGAGTCGGAAGGTTACGGATGGGTATCGAGTGGTCGAAGTCGACGTCCTCGACCATGCTCGCGTTCGCCTCAGTCAGGATGTCCGAGCACTCACCTACGCACTCATCGCAGATAAAGACGCCGTTTCGCCCCTGAATGAGTTTGTTGACCTGGTCGCGGCTCCTCCCGCAGAACGAGCAGCAAACGTCGTTGTTACCCAGCGTGCCGTTTCGTGCCATCTGGCTTCTCCTCATTTGAACGTCATGTGCCACACGTGGTATGGCAATAGCTACATGGATTGAGTCGCCTCATTGTAGCAGCCCGCTGCAGGCGACTCTATCCTTAATATTAGCCTAAAAAATCTTCCCTTGGTGTGACGTGACCGACTTCAGGCGACCTACACGTGACTCCCGTGATGGTGCGCTCCACGGTGTATAGAGTCTCCCGTGTCTTGAGCATACCCAAGCGGCCACATGGTGTCGTTCCTCGAACAACGTCCTTTCATCAGCCACGCTAGCAACCAACTTAGTCAATCTGCTCGGAGCGAGAGGTGATGACCTTGTCAACCAGACCGTACTGATGCGCCTCACGGGCACGCATGTAGTGGTCGCGCTCGGTGTCCTCGTTGATCTTCTCGACAGACTGACCCGTGTACTGGGAGAGCAGATCATTTATGTGCTGGCGGAGCCACTTGGTCTCGTCGGCCACGATCTGGATGTCGGTCTGCTGACCCTGGGCCCCACTTGAGGGCTGGTGGATCATGACCATCGAGTTGGGCAGCGCCAGGCGCTTGCCCTTAGCTCCGGCCGCCAGCAGGACAGAGGCCATCGAGGCAGCCATGCCTACGCAAATGGTCGACACGTCAGGCTTTATGAAGTTCATGGTATCGAGGATGCCCAAACCAGCATAGATCTCACCGCCGGGCGAGTCGATGTAGAGCGAGATATCCTTGTCGGGATCCTGACTTTCTAGGTGCAGGAGCTGCGCGACCACGAGATTGGCGGTGTCGCGCGTGATCCCCTCGCCCAAAAAGACGATGCGGTCGTTCAGGAGGCGTGAGTAGATGTCATAGCTGCGCTCACCGCGCGGGGTCTGCTCAATGACGTAGGGGATCAGGGGTATATTCGTAGGACTGTGCATGTGGTACTCCCTTTCTTACAAAATAGGCGCTCCAGGGCACTGTACCCACGGAGCGCCCCCTCAAAACCAAGCGACGGAAAGTGAGCGAGGGTGATGGGCTGCCAACCTGCTAATACCACCGATGGGAGCGGCCGCGACAGGCCTCGAGGCGTCTACCCCTCGTCCTGCCCGAGGACGCCTTCCCCCTCAGTATCCGTCCCGGAGTCGGCATCGGCATGCTCGGGCTCACGGCCAACCTGTCCGGCGTCAGCCTCGGCCCCAAGGCCCGCCTGCTCGGCCTCGTCGGCGGCATCGTGACCCGCCTGCTCGGCCTCATCATGCTTGGCGCGAGCCTCGGCGACCTCGTCCACCTCGACCACAGTGCAGTTGTCCACGAGCCACTTGACGGCCTTGGTACGACGGATGGACTCCCGAATGGCAGGCATCCGCCCATTTGCGGTGAAGGCCTCCACCGAGAGATCCACGTCCTCGACGTCGGCGCGCTCGAACTCGTTTCGGATGTCATCCTCGGTCACGTCGAACTCAAGGTGACGCGCGAGGGCATCGAGGGCCAGCGACTGGCGGGCACGCTCATCCGCCTGCACGCGCAGGTCAGCGAGGAAGGCATCGCTCTTGATCTGTCGGACCGAGAGGTACATGTCAAGCGTCATACCCCGCTGCTGGAGCCGGGAGAGAAACTCGTTGGCAAGCTCGGAAAAGACCTGGTTGCCGTAGGCATCGGGCACCTTCTCGATCTGAAGATGCTTGCCCGCCTCCTCAACGACGCGATCCTCCTTGAGCCGTGGCAGGTCGGACTCTTTCCCCTCCTCGATCTCCTCCTTGACAGCGTCACGAAACTCTGCCACGGTGTCGAAACCGAAGTTCTTCTTTGCAAACTCATCATCGAGCGTGGGGACGACGGCCTTCCTGAAGCCCTTGAGGGTGACGGTTACGGAGAACGCCTTGCTTTCCCCCTCATCGCCCTCAACGGTCCACTCGATATCCTTGGTCTCGCCCCTCCTCATGCCGACGATGCCCGCGACGTACTCCTTGGGTAGGTAGGAGCTGCTAAGGGAGATCTGGCGACCCTCTCCCTCGGGCACGGCCCTGCCCTCGTGGTTCGTGGAATCGACGACCACGACGTCGCCCTCGACTGCGGCGCGATCCTCCTCGACATCCTCATAGCTGGAGTGGTAGCTCATGAGCTCCTCGATCTGCTGATCTATCTCGGCCTCGGTCGCGTCCTTAGGGGGCATCTTGATGGTGGGCGCCTCATAGGAGTCGAGCTCGCAGATGGGGGGCACCGAGATCGTGACGGTAGCGCTCAGCTGCTCGTGCTCCACAACGGTAGGAACGTCCTCACCGTAGTCGGGACGCCCGACCGGCACGACGTCAAGCTCCTCGAGCATCTGGGGCTGGGCCATGTTGATGAGGTCCTCCGTGGCCTGAGCGAGGACCGCATCGCGACCAACGATGCCGTTGACAACAGGGCGCGGCGCACGGCCACGGCGAAAGCCCTGAAAGTTGTACTTCTTGGCTATGTCCTTGTAGGCCATGTCGATGGCCTTGTCGACCTCGTCGGCAGGCACGGTAAGATTTGCGATCACCTGATCGTTCTGGGACCTATCGGCAGTGACGGTGATGTTCAACGTTCCTCCAGTGTCTCGATGCAGGCGATGCCTGCGGCACCACCCTCAGCCCTACGCACATGCGCCTCGTGGTGCGGGCGAAAGGACTCGAACCTTCATGGGGTCACCCCCACTGGAACCTAAATCCAGCGCGTCTGCCAGTTCCGCCACGCCCGCGTGTGCACACAGCCCAACTATGATAGCAAACTACGCCCGGGCCGCAAAAGGAGGAACCATCTTTTTCATTGGCTCAACGTGACGTGGCCCAATAGCTTGAGGCAAGCTCGCAGTAATGCGACAGGCTCGCAGTAACGCCAGGCCTGACACCCCCAAGCCCGTCTCGCTCAGGGAAGGTCCTGCAAGGCATAGACGTCGAGCGTGGTGTCTCGCACCGCAGCGATCGCCTGCACGAGGGCCGTCGTCGCCGAGAGGGCCGTCACGCAGGTAATGCCACGGTTCACGGCCTCGCTGCGCAGGATGGAGCCATCGCCACGGGCGCCGTTGCCCTGCGGCGTGTTGATGATGAAGGCGATGTCCCCGCCCTCGATCTCGTCCACGATGTTGGGATGCCCCTCGCTCAGGCGCTTGGTGACCTCGCAGGCAAGGCCTGCCGCACGCAGCGTCTTTGCTGTGCCGGCCGTCGCGACGAGCTGGTAGCCCAGACCTACAAGCGCCATGGCCACCGGCGCGATGGCACGCTTGTCTCGGTCGCAGACGCTCACGAAGACCCTGCCCGCACGCGGCAGCTTGTAGTCGATGGCCTGGCGCGTCTTGGCGTAGGCCACGGGGAAGGTCGCGTCGATGCCCATGACCTCTCCGGTGGACTTCATCTCTGGACCGAGGACGAAGTCGGCGCCCGGGAAGCGCGACCAGGGCATCACGGCCTCCTTCACGGCAAAGCGCCCCACGTCGCGACCCTCCTCGGGTAGCTCGCCCGAGTCCCTAAGCGACGCGATGGTCTCGCCTGCCATGATACGAGAGGCAAAGCTCGCGAGCGGGACGCCCGTCGCCTTCGACGAGAAGGGCACCGTGCGGCTCGCACGGGGGTTCATCTCGATCACGAGGACCTGCTCGTCCTTGACCGCATACTGGATGTTGAGGGGACCTCGCACGCCTACGGCGAGGGCCAGCCTACGCGTGATCTCGCGAACGCGCCCCACGATGGCGTCCGAGAGCGAGAAGGGAGGGTAGCAGCAGGCGGAGTCACCCGAGTGGATGCCGCACTCCTCGATGTGCTCGAGGACGGAGCCCACATAGCACTCCGTACCGTCCGCCAGGGCGTCCACGTCGAGCTCGATGGCATCCTCGAGAAAGGCGTCCAGGTAGACCGGATGGTCGGGCGAGACCTGCGTAGCCTCGGCCATGTAGGTCGCGAGCTCCTCCTCGCCATAGACGATGGCCATGCCGCGACCCCCAAGCACGTAGCTCGGACGCACCAGCAGCGGATAGCCCACCGCTCGGGCGACCTCGCGCGCCTCGTCGAGCGTCTCTGCGGTGGAGCTGGGCGGGTAGGCTATCGACAGGCGGTCGAGCAGGACGGAGAAGCGGTCGCGGTCCTCAGCAAGATCGATGGCGTCGGGCTGGGTGTCCATGATGGGAACGCCCGCCTCCCTGAGGCGACCCGCCAGGTTGATGGGGGTCTGGCCGCCCAGGGTCACGATCACGCCGACTGGCTTCTCGCTGTCGATGACGTTCATGACGTCCTCGAAGGTCAGCGGCTCAAAGTACAGGCGGTCAGAGGTGTCGTAGTCCGTCGATACGGTCTCTGGGTTGCAGTTGACCATGACCGTCTCGAAGCCCTTGGCCGAGAGCGCCATCGCCGCGTGAACGCAGCAATAGTCAAACTCTATGCCCTGGCCTATGCGGTTGGGTCCTGCCGAGAGGATGACGACACGCGGACGGGCAGCCTCCTCGAACTCGGAGGCATCTCCCCGCTCGTAGGTCAGGTAGTGGTAGTTGGTGCGAGAGGCGAACTCTCCTGCGCAGGTGTCGACGGTCTTCACGAGCGGCCGCACCCCAAAGACCTTGCGAAGGGCACGCACCGTGTCCTCGCGCTGCCCCGTGAGTTGTGCGATCTGCACGTCTGAGAAGCCCAGTTCCTTGGCAGCAAGGAGGCGCCTTGCCGTGAGGCCTTGGACGCCGCCCGCGCGAAGCGAGCGCTCCGCAGCCACGATGTCCTCGATGCGGGAGATGAACCAGGGGTCGATGCTCGTAAGCACACAGATGCGCTCGCTCGCCCAGCCGCGACGCAGGGCCTCGGCAATATAGAAGATGCGCTCCGGGGTGGGGCGAGCGACAAGATCAGCAAAGGAGGAGTCGTCGTACTCGCAAAGACCGTCCGCACCCAGGCCCATGTGGTCCTGCTCGAGGGAGCGACAGGCCTTCTGCAGAGCCTCCTCGAAGGTCGAGCCTATGGACATGACCTCGCCCACGGCCTTCATGCGCGTCGTGAGCGTCTCGCTCGTACCCTTGAACTTCTCGAAGGCAAAGCGCGGTATCTTGACCACGCAGTAGTCGATAGAGGGCTCGAAGCAGGCCGGCGTCGTGCCTGTGATGTCGTTCGCTATCTCGTCGAGGGTGTAGCCCACCGAGAGGAGCGCCGCCATCTTCGCTATGGGAAAGCCCGTCGCCTTGGAGGCGAGGGCAGAGGAGCGGCTCACGCGGGGGTTCATCTCGATCACGAGGACGCGACCGTCTGTCGGGTTCACCGCAAACTGCACGTTGGAGCCACCGCAGGCCACACCCACGCGCTCGAGGATGGCCAGAGAGTAGTCGCGCAAGCGCTGCAGCTCGCCGTCCGTGAGCGTCTGGCAGGGCGCGACGGTGATGGAGTCGCCGGTGTGGACGCCCATGGGGTCAAAGTTCTCGATGGAGCATATGACGATACCGTTGCCGGCCTCGTCGCGCATGACCTCCATCTCTATCTCCTTCCAGCCCTCCACGCTCTGCTCGACGAGCACCTCGCCGTTCGCCGAGAGGGACAGGCCCTCGCGCGCGATGCGCAAAAGCTCGGCGCGGTCGTGCGCCATGCCACCACCCGCACCGCCCAGCGTGAAGGCGGGACGGATCACGACGGGATACCCCAGCTCGTCCGCCACCCTCTCGCACTCGTCGAGCGTACGGGCGATGCCAGAGCGCGCGACCTCAAGGCCGATGTCGCGCATGGCGGCAGCGAAGAGCTCCCTATCCTCGCCCACCTCTATGGAGTCGATGTCACAACCTATGACCTCGACGCCAAGGCGCTCGAGCACGCCTGCCTTGCCGAGTGCGACGGCGCAGTTGAGGGCCGTCTGACCGCCCATGTTGGGAAGCAGCGCGTCGGGACGCTCCCGCTCGATGACCTTCGTCACGGCCTCGACCGTGATGGGCTCGACGTAGGTGCGATCGGCCGTATCGGGGTCGGTCATGATCGTGGCCGGGTTAGAGTTCACGAGCACGACCTCGAAGCCCTCACGGCGAAGGGCCTTGCAGGCCTGGGTGCCGGAGTAGTCGAACTCGCAGGCTTGCCCGATGACGATGGGGCCCGATCCGATGATCAGGACCTTATGGATGTCGCTGCGCTTGGGCATCAGTGGGCCCTCCTTTCACGGACATCAATGGCAAGGTAGTCCTTGCACCCTCCCATGAGGCGACAAAAGGCGTCGAAGGCATAGCTCGAGTCATTTGGCCCGGGTTTGGCCTCGGGATGGTACTGCATCGAGAAGGCGGGAACGTCCAAGAACTGCAGGCCCTCGGGCGTCCCATCGTTGAGGTTCACGTGCGTAAGGCGGATACGACCGAAAGGCTCGCTCCTGACCACGGGAGCGATGTGTCGGCTGCTCCAGAGGCGCAGGTCTCGCGCGTGCTCAGAGATACCACCCGAGAGCTCTGGCACCAGTGGCCCCAGGCTGGGAAAGACAGGGCCGTAGTTGTGGTTCTGGGCCGTGATCTCGACCTTGGTGGTGAGCAGGTTCATGACAGGCTCGTTGCCGCCGTGATGCCCGTAGGGAAGCTTCTCAACCTGACCTCCCGCAGCTAGGGTCAAGAGCTGGTTTCCCAGACAGATGCCGAAGATGGGGATCCTACCCAGAAGCTCGCGGGCCGTCTCGGCAGCCTCGGGCACGCTTTTGGGGTCTCCCGGCCCGTTCGAGAAAAAGACGCCATCGGGACCTAGGGCGAGCACGTCGGCCGCAGGGGTGTCCCAGGGCACGACCGTGACGTCGCAGCCAGCGGCGGCGAGGCGCTCGACGATGCCACGCTTCTCACCAAAGTCGAGGGCGACGACATGGGCACGCAACCTGTCCCCGTCTGCGGATGGCGCGCCTCCGCCCGCGAGCGGTCCACCCTCGCCTGCGACCTCGTAGCGCTCCTTGGTCGAGACGTCGGACACGAGGTTGCGGGCCGAGATGGACTCACTCTCTCTCACACGGGCGACAAGGCTCTGTGGGTCAAGGTCCTCTGTCGAGAGGGCGGCCCTCATGGCGCCCCCCTCGCGTATGCGCAGGGTGAGAGCGCGCGTATCCACACCCTGCATGGCGACAACACCACGCTCGCGCAGGAAGTCGGGGAGGCTGCCCGCGCTCTGCCAGTTGCTGGGCGTGAAGCACATGTCATGCACGACCACGCCACGCAGAGCAAGGGAGGCGGCCTGCATGTCATGTGCGTTCACACCGTAGTTGCCTATTTGGGGATAGGTGAAGGTCACTATCTGGCCCGCATAGCTCGGGTCACTTACGATCTCCTGGTACCCCGTCATGGAGGTGTTGAAGACCATCTCGCCAAAGGCCTCGCCCTGAGCCCCACAGCAACTGCCCTCCAAGGTCGTGCCGTCCTCGAGCGCGAGCAGGGCCTTAGGCAGGCGATCCGCCCCAGCAAGCAGGTTCATGTGCATCCTTCCCTTCTCCCATGCGCCGCTCCTCCCCCACACGACACTTTGGGGGTCGAGGGCCGTTTTCACTGAGGGCGCCCTTGGCGCGTCGCGTCTCTCTCGGCACGTCGCGTCCCTCGGCGCGTCGCGCACATGGGTCCCCGTTGGTATCTCCATACCACCAATAAAGGCCTCTATGGCCTCTATGGATTCTAAGAATCCGAGATGCAGAGCGATGCAACGATAAGGTTCGTTTATCTGAATAGACACATTTGCGAACCCTTGCTGGATACATCCTACCGAATCCCACCGGACCACACCAGATCCTTGCCGTAAGCGTCGAAATAATAAGAAATTATTTAATGTTCTGATATGCCGCTGCTGTATTAGCTACATGCCGATGCGAAGTGTGTGAATCACTCACATCGTACTCACGATGTGAGTGATTTTTGCGTCAAAAAGGCCTGACATTAGATATGGTGAACTTATATACTCGCAGCTCAGCGACTTATTGAAAGCAATATGGAAGTGAGTGATTCACTCACATCGTGCTCGCCAAGTGAGTGATTCACTCACATCGCGAGGCATGGCACGCTACACTCCTAACATCACCCAACACCAAGGAGGCCACAAATGGCAACCATCGAATGTCCGCACTGTCATACCCGCTTCGAGCTCAAGAGCTCTGACTACCAAGAGATCCTGAGCCAAGTACGAACGAGCGAGTTCGAGCGCGAGATCCACGAGCGCGGCAAACTTATGGAAAGCGAGAAGGAGGCCGCCCTCGCGGAGGCAAGGGCCAGCGCCAAGGCAACCCTCCAGCGGGAGATCTCCCAGCGCGACCTCGAGATCGCACGCCTGAAGGCGGACGCGGAGGGCAGGCGCCGCCAGGAGGAGGCCGCCCTCGCGGAGGCAAGGGCCAGCGCCAAGGCAACCCTCCAGCGGGAGATCTCCCAGCGCGACCTCGAGATCGCACGCCTGAAGGCGGACGCGGAGGGCAGGCGCCGCCAGGAGGAGGGCGAGCGTGCCCTTGCGGTGAGCGAAGCAACCGGCCAACTGCGCGAACGCATGGCGGCACTCGAGGGCGAGGTCAAGCGCGGCAAGAGCGAGCGAGATGCCCTAGAGGCCCAGTACAGGGAGCGCCTGAGTAGCGCGCAGAAGGCCACCGACGAGCTCATGCGCCACAAGGACGAGGAGATCGAAAGCCTTAGGGACTATCGCACACGCCTCTCGACCAAGATGGTCGGCGAGAGCCTCGAGCAGCACTGCGCACAGGAGTTTGACCGCTGGCGCTCACTCAATCCCGAGGCCTTTCGCAATGTCAGCTTCGAGAAGGACAACGAGGCTCTGGGCGGCACGAAGGGTGACTTCATCTACCGTGAGCGCGACGATGACGGCACCGAGCTCGTCTCGATCATGTTCGAGATGAAGAACGAGGAACTCTCGTCCATCAACAAGAGGACCAACGAGTCGCATCTCGCGAAGCTCGACCAAGACCGGCGCAAGAAGGGCTGCGAGTACGCGGTACTCGTCTCGATGCTCGAGCTAGACAGCGAGCTCTATAACCAGGGCATCGTGGACATGTCGTATCGCTACGAGAAGATGTATGTTATCCGCCCGCAGTTCTTCCTGGTGATCATCACGCTCCTGCGCAACGCAGCCCTAAAGTCGCTGGACTACCGAAGGCAGATAGACAAGATCCGGCGCGAGCAGATAGACATAACCCACTTCGAGGGGGCACTCTCGGACTTCCAAGACAAGTTCGGCCGTAACGTCGAACTCGCCAACCGCAAGTTCGTGACCGCCATCGACGAGATCGATAAGACCATCCAGCATCTGCAAAAGGTTAAGGACAATCTGCTCAGCTCGCAGAACAACCTCAGGCTGGCAGATGACAAGGCCCAAAAGCTTACCATCAGGCGCCTCACCAAGAACAGCCCCATGCTCGCGGAGCGTTTCAAGGAGCTTGAGGACGAAAGCAAGAGATAAGCTCTTCGCAGCCTGGGGGGCGGACTCCTCGCAATCTCTGATGGCAGAGTGAGCCAGAGTGAGCGCAAGTTGAGCGCAAGCTTGGCGGCATCAAGCCTGACAACGGTCCCGGTTTCCCTGCCTGCAAACGGTTCACAGGCGCGGCCCCTGTGGGAGATGCTCGCAGCACTCCCCCACAGGGGCCGACTTGTGGCTATGGTAGTAGGTACGGAGGCCGTCTCCAGCTGAGAGGCCACCCAACCTCCGACTATGGATGTTAGCAGACGCCTTGGGCCATCATGGCATCCGCGACCTTCAGGAAACCGGCAATGTTGGCGCCAAAGACCAGGTCACCCTCATGGCCGTACTCCTTCGCGGCGCTAGACGCAGCCACATAGATGGAATTCATGATGCCTTGCAGCTTCTGGTCAACCTCCTCGAAGGTCCATGAGAGGTGCTCATGGTTCTGGCTCATCTCAAGACCGGATGTGGCGACACCGCCTGCGTTAGATGCCTTGCCGGGGGCAAAGAACACGCCGTTGTCCTTGAGGTACTGCGTGGCATCCAGGGTAGTCGGCATGTTGGCACCCTCGGCCACGTACCTGCAGCCGCCGGAGACGAGCTTTTTTGCATCCTCGAGGTGCAGCTCGTTTTGGGTGGCACAGGGCAGTGCGATGTCACACTTCTCGCCCCAGGGGCGTGCGCCCTCATGATAGACGGCACTCGGACGTGACTCAACGTACTCCTTAATGCGGCCGCGCTTGACCTGCTTGATGTCAACGAGCGTGTCAAAGTCAATGCCATCGGGATCATAGACATAGCCATTGGAGTCCGAGACGGTGATTACCTTTGCGCCGAGCTGCTCGGCCTTCTGAACGGCATACTGGGCGACATTGCCAGCGCCTGAGACGACAACGGTCTTGCCGTCGATGGATTCGCCCCTCTCCCTCAGCATATTGAGCAGGAAGTACACCGTACCATAGCCGGTAGCCTCCGTACGGGCGAGCGACCCGCCATAGGAGAGGCCCTTGCCCGTGAGGACGGAAACCCAACTGTTAGTGAGACGCTTGTACTGGCCAAACAGGTAGCCTATCTCACGAGCACCCGTACCGATATCCCCAGCGGGAACGTCGGTGTCGGGACCGATGTGCTTGACCAGCTCGGTCATGAAGGACTGGCAGAAGCGCATGACCTCGCCGTCCGACTTACCCTTGGGGTCAAAGTCACAGCCACCCTTGCCGCCACCCATGGGAAGCGTCGTAAGGGAGTTCTTGAAGACCTGCTCAAAGCCTAGGAACTTGAGGATGCCAAGGTTCACGGACGGGTGCAGGCGCAGACCACCCTTGTAGGGTCCGATGGCGCTGTTGAACTGCACACGGTAGCCACGATTGACTTGGACCTTGCCCGCGTCATCCACCCAAGGCACGCGGAAGATGATGACGCGCTCGGGCTCGACGAGACGCTCGAGGAGGCCAGCCGCCTCGTACTCGGGGTGGGCATCCAAGGCCGGCTGGAGGGTCGTAAGAACCTCCTCGGCAGCCTGAATGAACTCGGGTTGGTCTGCGTAGCGCTCCTTAAGCCCAGCGATGACTCTCTCGGAATAGTTCATTGGATCTCCTCTCGCAATGCTTTTTCCGAACGTGTGATACGAGGGTGAGATTATACATTCATGGGACCACATTCCGATTCCTCGCACACAGTGTAACAATCTGTACATGTAGAAGTCGTTGTGTCCTGATTTCGTTACTCCCAGGGACGTCGTTGCCCTTGGGCGTGCGCTCGCTTATAATGCGATACGATTTCGGGGTGTGGCGCAGCTTGGTAGCGCATCTGCTTTGGGAGCAGAGGGTCGCTGGTTCGAATCCAGTCACCCCGACCACAGGCCAATGGGCCGGGGACCTTGTTCCCTGGCCGTCTTGATGCTAGCACTTGTAACTAGAGCGACTATAATCGCTCAACTCTCGAAGAGATCGACGATCCACGGGTCGGGGACGCGTTCGAGGCAGGCAGCCGCGAGGTTGATCCAGCTCTTGCAGCGATCAAGCACCAAGCTGTCACTTGAAACCACGAGGGGCCTGCCGAAGAGGGCTTTGTCAACTTGAGCGCAGGTGCGAGCATGCACATTGAGTCCCCTCTCTCTGGCAGTTCTGTTGAACAGTGCAACGAGGCGTCCCGAATTGCTGACGGGCTCGTCGAAAAGGACTTCCGCCCGCACGTCGCCAAGGCTCCCCAGCACATCGAGCACCAGACCAACAGCTCGGGGTGTCTCGTGGATGATGCGGTAGGTACCACGCATCCCTGCCAAGTCGCGAATCGAGGAATCCTGCCCACGCAGCAGAGGACTACCCGAAAGTGCCACCTCCAGCGCTACGATCAGATTAAAGCCATCGATAAGACCCATGCCCCTGCGTAAATTGCCGATTTCAACGAGCTTGGAGGTGCGCCTGACCGCAGCCTTCTCGCCCGAGACGCTGCGTGCGAGAAGACCGCGCTGACGCTCAGTCAGTTGATAGTGGTTTGACACGAACGTGAGTGTACTCTCATGAGAGTAGCCCCAGTCGATAATCTGTGACATCTCTCGAGCGGCACCAGCAACAATCTGAAGCCTCTCGGCAGCCAGATCGATCACATCGTGGTCATGGAAACCACGTCTTACGTGCGGATAGGTGTCAGAATCATGTTTCATAGAATGAGCATAACGCCCCGGAGAGATTCGAGCGCCCGATTCACAGACTCACCAAAATTGTGATAATTTCCGTAAGGCCTCGACAGTGCCATTGGCGCTAGGATAAGCGTGCGCCGTAGATCGCGTTGAGAACCGCGAAGCAGCGTGCACCTTTTGGTTTCTCCTTCGTGAAGAGCACCTTTGGCACACGATAGAACGAGAATTGTTCCGCCTGTGCACCGTAGAAATAGTCAAACATGCATCCCTCATACCCCGCTTCCTGTTATTTTTTGGCTCTTCGGGGTTTCTGGTGGGTAGCACGGGTTAGGACTGAGCGCAAGCGAGGGCGTCGAACGACAGGCCTCCCAGCCCGGGGAAGATCGCTGTTGCGAGGCACTCCACGTTGCGAAATCCCCTGGCCGCCCTCTTGATGGACTGTATGAGCGAGTTGGCGCCCTCGAGGTAGGCGTTGGCGGGCCTGCCGTCGAAGTAGCCGGGTATCCCCTCCCTGTTCTCCCGGACCGTCCTGGCGACCCTCCCCGTCTCGGGGACGTCGGAGTGCGCCGTCCAGCCGGGGAGCCTGTCGAGCATGGGCTCCGCCTCCGCCGCCGTCTCGCAGTCGTAGACGTCGCGCATCGCCTCGGCCGTCTGGCAGGCCCTCGCGGTCCTGAGGTGGCTCCTGTTGGGCGCGAGCCTCTCGCGCACCTCCCGCTGGCGCTCCGTCAGGCTCTCCTCGCGCTTGAGCCACACGTACTTGGTGCGCTCGGGCGCCTCGCGCTTCTCGTCGCTCTCGCGCCTCTCAGCGCACCTCACCCTGTCCGTCGCCCTCGAGAAGAGCTGCATGACGTGGAAGCGGTCTGCGTCGCCTGCGGCATCTCCTCCGAGACGCCGGAGGAGAACGACCCCGACATGTCGCGGGTGACCTCGGCGATCGCCGCCCTGTCGCCGCCGTGGGCCTCGAGCTGGTCGCACATGCGGGGCGCGGTGCCCAATCGCTGCCGTCGGCCGCGGCGTACGCACCTCCTGCCGTCGAGGCCGGGCATGGCGGGTATGTAGGTGTGGCCCTTCGCCCGGCTGGTC
>ERZ772874.33-NODE-33-length-77107-cov-18.898938_pt1 | contig 77107 bp, 58 predicted proteins | sample MGYA00580586_ERZ772874 | MGnify/ENA primary metagenome ERZ772874 (study PRJEB29015, sample SAMEA2737952) | human oral metagenome | biome: human oral; feature: human-associated habitat; material: dental | place: China | collected 2154 ... | reverse complement strand
GCTCCCGTACAGGGAGTGAGTGTCAATGGCACGACCATCACCCCCGACACCTCGGGGATTGTCAACATCGAGACCAAGAGTGGCACGGTGCAGAGCGTGACGCTCAATGGGGTCAAGTCGCTTCCCAACGAGTCGGGCAACGTGGCCATCTCCATCAATGAGATCGCCGTCGACGACACCCTCAGCGCTGAGAGCACCAATGCTGTATCTAACGCAGCAGTGACGACCAAGCTCAACGAGCTAGATCGAGCTAGCATCTCAGGGATGGACGCTCAGCTCTCCGAGGATGAGCAGACCGTCACGCTCAAGATCACCAACAAGCAAGGCGGTGAGGTTGCCTCTGTAGAGCTACCTGCTGGGGGCAAGGGCGGTGGCGGAGGTGATCAGCAGACCACCCGCATCATCCTCACCTCCTCGGTGTCTCAGTCGGCCGTCAAGGCTGGCGACACCGCACAGCTGACCTATACCTACCGCCACGTGTCCGCCGACAACGACGAGGCGCCTACGGGTGTGCAGGCGACTATCCGCCTGACCATCCGTCGAGGGGCAACGCAGCTCCTGGAGCAGACCATCCCCGACGTATCTGCGGGCACGTACACCCTTGACCTCACCCCCTACCTCACTACGGCGGGGACAGTCGACGTGCAGATCCTCGCCACGGCCACCAACGCCGAGGGAAAGACACAGAAGCGTACCATCGCCACCTCTGTGTCCGTCTACGCCCTTACCCTCAACTCAAGCTACTCCCTCTCCTCGGGGCTACCAGGATACGCCACGACGGATATCTTGGCTATTCCTTACGCTGTGACGGGCGTAGGCAACAAGACCATCACTCTCTACATCGACGGGGAGAGCCACAGCGTGCAGAGCGTCACCCGTGCGGGTACGACTAACGGCACCTTCCAGGTTCCCTTGCAGGGGGCGCACGAGGGCCGTCACACGGCTCAGCTCATCGCCGAGCTCACCATCGGAGCTAAGGAGATACGTAGCGAGAGCATCTACTTTGACTACTACGTCGGCAAGACGGAGGACCTACCTCGCATCGGCGTGATGCTGCGTCGCCACGATGGCCACATCCTCCCTGCCGAGGAGCATCTATCCCCTCGCCTCGACGCCGAGCAGTTTGCCAGCTATAGCTTTAGTTACGCCCTCTATGACCCTCAGCGCCAACCTGCCGACCTATCGCTCCAGGTAGGCGAGGCTGAGGCCCTATCGCTCTCCCTCGGGCGAGGTGTCGAGGTCTACACCTCACGTAGCGTCATCGCTGGGGACATACCCGCCCGCCTCTCCACTCGCCTTGATGTAAGTTATAACCTCACGATTTCCGTACGTGAGGGGCACGTCAACGTAGGGGAGGTCACCGACGGCGTGACCCTCGCCCTCTCCGCCCTTGGCCGTAGTAACTCCGAGGCCAACCCCGCCACATGGAAAAACAGCGGTATCGCTACCACCTTCCGTCAGTTCGACTGGGCGGCAGGGGGGTGGGATGGCTCGTCGTTGCGTCTAGTCAATGGCTCGTCCATCACCATACCAGCGACCTTCTTTGCCACCGACCCGATGGGGCTTGGTGGGACGATCGAGCTGGAGCTGCGCACCGACAACGTCCTCACCTCGACGGGAGCGGTGGTCACCTGCGTCGACGACAAGAGCATCGGCTTTGTCATTACCGGCAAGCAAGCCGAGCTACGCACCGCTTCAGGTGCTGTCGTGGCTACCAAGTTTGCCACGGGCGAGTTCTATCGCATCGCCTTTGTCGTGCAGCCCAAGTCGGGGAGTCGTCTCCTAGAACTCTACATCAACGGCTCCCGTGAGGGCTCTGTGAGCTACGGGCAGGCGGATACCCTCCTGCAGGTGGCATCCAAGCCCATCAACGTGACCAGCCAGCACGCCGACGTACGCCTGCGTGCCGTACGGCTCTATGGGCGTGCCCTCTCCGATGACGAGGTGCTCAGCAACTACATAGCCTCCCGCCCCGATGCCTCCGAGGTCGTGACGCTCTATGAGCGCAACGACGTGCTCGGCGATGACGGAGCTATATCCATAGATAAGCTCCGCCGTCAAGGCAAGAGCGTCCTGCGCATTGTGGGCAATGTCCCGCTTGTGAATGAAACCAACACTAAGAAGTTTGAAGTGTCGGTCGACATCTACTTCTACTCGGGCTTTGGCAAGCAGTATGACTTCATCTGTAAGGGGGCGGGGCTCAGCATTCAGGGGAATTCCTCCACGAGCTACACCCGGAAGAACTACCGCATCTACCTCAACCGCAAGAAGAAGTACAACACCACGCTCATTGTAGGCGGGGTCGAACAACAGGAGCTTAAGTACGCCTTTACGCCTGGTGCTATACCCGTCTCGGTCTTCACTATTAAGGCGGACTTCGCTGAGTCGAGCTCAACGCATAACACGGGGCTCGCGAAGCTCATCGACGAGACCTTCCGTAGGGCGGGCATCCTCACCCCTCCGCAGAAATCTTCGCAGGGCGTTCGAATTGCCATCGATGGCTTCCCGATGGACGCCTTCTTCGATCTCGACGGGTCGGGCCACAACACCTACCTCGGCAAGTACAACTTCAACAACGACAAGAGCGGTAGTGAGGAGGTCTTCGGCTTCGTCAAGGATGACAAGTGTATGTGCTTGGAGTTCCTCAACAACTCTGAGCCACTCGCGCTCTTCGCCACAGACAACATGGCGACCTTCAAGACCGCGCTCGAATTCCGCCACCCCGACAAAGTGGAATGGGATACCGCCAGCGAGGCTCAGAAGACCGCCGTGCGTCGCTTGTGGAAGTGGATCGTAAGCTGTAAGGGCAATGCTACGAAGTTCAAGCGTGAGGTGGCCGACTACTTCGACGTGGACAGCCTGACGGGATGGTACGTGCTCACCGAGTACTTCATGATGGTCGACCAGAGGGCAAAAAATATGATGCTCGCTACCTGGGACGGCTTGCACTGGTACTTCCTCCCCTACGACAACGACACTTCCCTCGGGATGCGTAATGATGGTAAGGTCGCCTACGACTACACGATCGACGAGAACACCTTCGACGAGACGATCGGATCCTACGCCTACGCAGGGCACGACTCCCTGCTCTGGCAACTCGTCAGAGAGGCTCTCCCTGACAAGCTCCACGAGACGGCGCAGAAGATACGCGCCACGATGAGCAAGGAGCGCGTGCTGGAGATCCTCAACGGTCAGTTTATGCGCAACTGGTCGGAGCGGGTGTACAACAAGGATGGGGAGTATAAGTATCTGAAGCCCTATATCGAAAGTGGCATCGACTACCTCTACTGTCTACAAGGCTCTCGCTACGCTCACCGCACGGCGATGATCAACGACCGCTTCGCCCTGCTCGACGCACAGCACCTGGCAGGTACCTACCGCGCCGATGCCCTGCGCCTCTACTTTGCGCACCAGTTTAGCTCTGACCGCAAGCGCATCAACATCACCGCCAGCGAGCGCTACTACTTTGGCTACGGCTATACGTCCAAGGCACCTCACGTCTCAGGGGTGCGCGCTGACGCAGCAGGCTCGGAGGTCTCCCTGGAGCTGGACATTGACCTCATCGTCAACGATCCGCAGAACATCTATGGGGCGAGTCGTATGGCGGAGCTTGACCTCTCCGATGTGAGTGCCTACATTGTCGGCACGGCGAACTTCGACAAGTGCTACCGTCTCTCCAAGCTCAACGTCTCCTGTGCCTCGGGACAGACCACCCTCACGGCGGTCACTGTGGGTGCATGTCGTGTGCTTGAGGAGCTGAGTGTGGCGGGGCTACGCTCGCCCTCCTTCCGTTCACTCGATCTGACAGGTAACCCTCGCCTGAAGAAGCTCGATGCGTCGAACACGGTGCTTACAGATATTGTACTAGCTAACGGTGCTCCCATCACAGAACTTCGTGTGCCCGAGACGCTCACAACGCTGCGCCTTCGCTACCTCCCCAAGCTCACCAAGGAGGGTCTGGTGGGCTTACACCCTGAGGCAATCACCCGTCTCTGGCACGAGGCATGCCCACAGATCGACTGGGAGGCGCTCCTAGAGCAACTCACCGCTGTGACGCACCTACGTATTGTCGGTATCGACCGCACGGGCGACGTTGCCTGGCTCAACCGATTCCTTACCAAGGGAGGGATCTCCGCATCGGGATCACTCACCACGACCTGTGCGCTGGTGGGCACATACCGCCTCACACAATTCCTCCCCGACGTCGAGTACGACAAGCTCGCTACTCACTTCCCCGAGCTCTCTATCCGCCAGCCTGAGTACACCATTGTAGGGTACGTCAACCGCACGGTGGATAAGCAGGGCTTCACGCAGGAGGTGCTGGCCACGGATAGATGGTTCAACTACGACAATCAGACGGGCTTTGGCTTTGATAAGCCCTACGTACCTTCGGGACACATCCTGCGTATCTTCAAGTCCCGCCACCGCTGGCGTGGCCGTGAGGAGAAACGAGGAGAGATGGTCGTCTATCCCCTCAGAGATGATCACTTTGGCTACTATGCTGACGGGCTTACCCGTGAGCTGTCTACCACTACCGACCTTGCCGATCCCCAGGAGGGTGGCGTGTGGATTAATGAGCCCCACTACTGGTACAAGGGCATCCATGACGGCGAGACGGGGACCGACTATCAGGTGTACAGCTCTCTCCTCGACGAGCCTCGACGACCCGAAGGGAAGCTCTACGACCTGAAGGCAATTGAGGGTGTGCTTAAGCCTGTACTCCAGCACTACATCCGTTGCCCCAAGGGATCAGAGGGGAAGAACATCGATGAGTGCATCTACAAGTACCGAGCTGCCTACACCAACGAGAACAACTGCAACGTGTACTCCTACATCAAGATACCAGTTAAGGGGTATAAGAGGGTGAAGTTCCCGCTGTGTAACAACGGCTACAGCAATAGCGACGATCCTCGGGACGAAGTTCAGAATCAGACCTCCTTCCAGCCAGCCCCTTATGAGGATCGGTTCATTTGGGAGCGAGGATGCATGATCTCAGCTGTCTTCACAGATGCTCAAGGCAAGATCCTTAAGGTCATCCGCCTCTCCAACGAAGAGTACCCAATCTTCGTCCTTGATTATGTCGCCGCAATACCCCATGGGGCAACACATCTCTACACCTCGGTGTTCACCGAGTTCATCGACAGCGAGATGGAGGTGTGGCTCACAAATTCCACGAACCCCGCCGACTGGGAGCCCCACTGGCAGGAGCACAAGGAGACCTGGATAGCTGCCGTCCCGATGCACTGGCAAACAGGAGAAAGCCTCCCTGAAATGACCATCGGGGAACAGAAGAAGCTGGGCAGAAAAGATCTCATGAAGTACAAATTCATCCGAGAGCACGGCATGTATGACCAGCTCTCCTATGAGGAGTATAAGGACTTGCGTAACCTGCTCTGGGCGCATCATGGCAACTTCAACCTACGAGACATCTACGGGTGGGGAATCGGGGATCAGGAGAGCGATACCTATTTTGGCGGGTTTTACTCCCTCCCTGAGGCCGGTATGACGGGGACAACATCCCGAAACCTGCAAGGTAAGACAAGCGAGAAGCCTGGGCTGATCCTGCAGGATAGCAACCGAAACCCCATCTACAAGACCTGCTCCTGCCCCACCGTATTCGGCTACATCTGGCTACCTAGCAGAGTCCTTATCTCCCTCTCGACCTTCTCCAAGGACGGGATCTTCTGCGCCCGCTCGAAGGATGACGGCGTGAGAGGTTCCGTTACGATGCGCCGTGATCATGCCAACCTAGGAAACTACATGAACCAAATCATGTGGCTCCGTGAATGGCGACATTTCAGTGGCACGGAGCGCAGGATTCACCCGCTGGGGAAGTATGAGCGTAAAGGATACGCTGGAGACAAGGCGGTTATGCAAGTTGTCGGAGGACGATATATGGACATTGTCACCCGAAAGAACGGAGGGAGCTCCGACCTTGGCTGCTGCATGCGCAACCTCTTCGGAGAGCTCCTTAACGATAACGAGATCTACGCCACCGACAGTGACTGGTGGGGCAGGAACTTCGACGGAGGGATAGGGAGGAACTGGAACTGGGAGCGCCAGTTCGTTGTGCCCATCTTCCGAGGTAAGGTCACCAAAGCCTCTTCCCCCGAAGAGCTACGTAAGCTGAAACATTACAAATTCCTCCTGGAGGAAAAGCCTGACTTAAGCAAATGGTAACGACTGAACGCCGCTTTGGCAACCCCTATATCGGAGGTAAGCTCCTCTACTGCATCGATCCCTCCAGCGACCGCTGGCTCCTTGCCTACGATCTCCAAGAGATCAAGGGCGAGGAGCAGGCGGACACGCCTAGGCAGTACTCCTATCTCACCGAGATCTTCGACCACAAGCCCTCTCTTGGCGAGGTTTCGGAGTTGCTTTCACGCCCATACAACGAGGCATGCGACCAGAAGATCCTGCAAGGATTTCAGTACACAACCTTGGAGGAGACCCCCGTGACTCGCCGTGTATGGCTCGACGAGACCAACCAACGAAACTTCCTCGGAGAGTTCACCTTCGCCAAGCTCTTCGACGGAATCAACCTCCCAACCGTGATCAAGATGGGGCTTAGCGAAGATGAAGCCTACTACTATCAAGTCAACTCACTGAACCAATACAAGCACTTTATCCTCTCAGCGCTTGGACACATCAAGCAGTGTCTCTCCGAATGCTGGGCAGCAAAACAAGCGGTAGACTACACCCCTTACACTCTCGACAATGGCACGCAAGAATAAGATGCAGAAGAAGCTCCACAAGGCAGCACCTCTCCCCGCTCGACGCATCTCAGAGGGGGCGCACGATAATGGAGACATTGTGGACATCGTACTCAGCGCTCCCGAGCTTTTCTACTTTGACATTCAGAAGTACATCCACGCCGTAAACTCCGCCAAGAGCACGAGCTTCTCCTTCCGAACGAGACTCTATGATATGTATGAGTCGGCGCTGATGGACCTCCACCTGGCGGGTGTGCTAGCTAAGCGACTCAAGGGGGTAACCAAGATCCCCATCGAGTTTCACCGAGAAGGTGTACCTGATGAGGAGATTAACAGACAGCTTGCCTCGCCCTGGATGAAACAGCTACGTGAGGAGATCATTCTCGCCCAGTTTTGGGGGTTCTCACTCCTCCAATTTTACACGGATGAGGAGGGGGATATTCGATTCTACTCTGTGCCACGCAAGCACTACGACCCCGTTCGACAGGTCCTCTTACACCAACAAATGGACACCGAAGGGACTCCTATCTCGGAATTCCCCAACATGCTATTTATTGGAGCCGAGAGAGACCTGGGCATCCTTTCACAGATTCTTGTGGCTGTACTCTACAAGCGCAACAATTATGCTGACTGGGCAAAGTATTGCGAGCTCTACGCTATACCCATCCAGGAGTACACCTACAATGCTGGAGACGAGGAGACACGTCAACAGCTCCTGCGTGATGCCCGTCAGCGAGGCAATAACGCCGTCTATATCCACCCCGCCGAAAGCAACTTCCAGTTCGTCGAGAGTGCATCTAAGTCGGGCACGTCGGAGCTATTCAAGGACTTCACCGACTACTGGGATGACCAGATCGCCATCCGAGTCTTAGGCAACACCCTCACCACATCTACCTCCACGACGGGCACGCAAGCCCTCGGTACGATCCACAAGGAGGTAGAGGAGGAGCTCAACGAGGACGACTGCAACACTGTACTCGACGTACTCAACTACTACATGCTCCCGATCTTCGAGTCGCTGGGCTATCATGTTGCTGGCGGAAAGTTCGTCAATGCCAAGCGCAAGGAGATTGATGTCACCAAGCAAGCGGATATCTACCTCAAGATGCAACAGCTGGACTTACCCATCGATCCCGATGACGTGTACGAGACCCTTGGTGTCAAAAAGCCCGAAGACTTCCAGGAGCAGATGAGACGGATACTGGAGCAAAAGGAGGTACTCGCTGCCTCGCTCTCAGGGGCTTGGAACGACGATATACCGCACCCCGAAGAGCCTTCGAAGGGGAAGAAGGAGAAGGAAGACAAGTCCCTTAAGGACAGGCTAGCGCATTTTTTCGGCTTAGCCCCAGGGGCAGAGATACCTCTCGGGGCGGACAACGACTTCTGATCAACGAGCTCTACTACAGCTGTCCCTGCCCCTCTTGCTCTCCTATAACCAACTCTACACCCGAAGAGGTGGTCTTCTCTCCTGAAGTGCTGGAGGACTACCTCCGTAAGATCTACGATGGCTTCGACGTGTCGAGCGAGATTGAGCCGACAGCTTGGAGGGAGGTGCTGCGCATCATCAACCTGGGGGCGGTGCAAGGGCTGTCGGACGGCAACCTCATCCCCACCCACCAGGAGAGCTTCCTGCACAGCCTACGCCACTCCAATGAGGTGTTCTCTGCCTTCAAGGTCCACTCGATGAGCACCAAGATGGCCGAGCGCCTCATCGGAGAGGATGGTAAGCTGCGCTCCTTCGAGGAGTGGCGCAAGGCGGTCGCCCCCATCGCTCGCCATCAGGTGGGCTCGTGGCTACGCACCGAGTACGACACTGCCGTCATCCGTGCCCATCAGGCAGCCGACTGGATCGAGTTTGAGGCTAACAAGGACATCCTGCCCAACCTGCAGTGGATGCCGACGACATCCCCCTCCCCCGAGGTGGGACACGAGGTCTTTTGGCGTAAGCCCGTCATCCTCCCCATCGATGACCCCTTCTGGTCAAGCCACCGACCAGGGGATCGGTGGAACTGCAAGTGCTCCCTCGAGGCAACAGATGCCGAGGTGCAGCGTCTAGACACAGAGGAGAGCAAGGAGGCACAGAGACCCGAGAGAGGGGCACAGCGGGGGCTGGAGGGTAGCCCCCTCACCAAGGGGCTCATCACAGATAAGCACCCCTACTACCCCAAGAGCTGCAGCGCTTGCCCCTTCTACAAGCCCGAAGGGATCAAAGGATGGGCGTGTAAGAGGCTTGTGGGGCGCACCAAAGACTGCCACAACTGCCCATACATCAGCAAGGCGATTACCAAGGCGCAGCTCACCGAGAGGTATCCTATCGGCAAGTGGGAACATAGCTATGTGCACGCCTCGGGAGGTTATGTCGTCACCGAGCAGGAGCGCATCGCTGAAGGCAAGGTAAATAAGCAGCAGCAAGAGGTCTACCGCAAGGAGCAGACCATCGCCAAAGACCTCGCAAGGATGGGACACCACATAGAGCATCTGGCTGAGAACAATAGACCTGTAGGGGAGCGGTATGATACGCTGTTCGATGGCGTCAAGGCTGACTTCAAGAGTACCAGGAGTCACAACAACATCGCCAAATACGGGAAGAAAGCCTTTCGCGATCAGGGTGCTGACATGGTAGTGTATCGCCTAGAGGAGCATACAGAAGGTATGCTTAAGGAGCTCAAGAACCTCAAGGAGCTCTTCCCCGACAAGCGCATCGTGTATTATTATGAGGATGAGCAGATATTGAGAGAGCTATAAAATACAAGAGGCAAGCATCTAATGCCTGCCTCAGGAACGGTACGCGGTGTTACCCGCATCCCTAACTCGTATGAGCTACCACAAAGATAGATAATAATTATCACAATGCAATCCGCCAAGCTACTCAAGCTCATGAGTAAGCTTACAAAGGAGGTCGAGGCGGAGCTAAACATCCGCCTGCCTCGTAAGCTTGCCGTCGTGGCCAAGAACCACTTCAAGGACAACTTCCGTCGGTCGGGATTTGTCGATGGAGGGTTACAGCCCTGGCAACGAGCGATACGACAATACGGCTCAAGCACCTCGGCGCAGTACCGCACCCTGACCTCTGCCCGCAACCATCTGATGAGTAGCATCGAGGCGACCCCCCGCAAGGCTGCCGTACTCGTCTACAATCCCGTCGCCTATGCTCGCATACACAATGAGGGCGGTGAGTTCGATACCTATCCAACACTCACCCCTAAGATGCGCAGATACGCCTGGGCAAGATATTACGAGCTCGGAGGGAAGAAGGGCAGTGAGGAGGCGGAGAAGTGGCGAAGGCTTGCCCTCTCCCCGAAGGAGAAGCTACACATACACGTGCGTATGCCTAAGCGTCAATTCATCGGAGAGAGCAAGGAACTACGAGATAAGATCGAGAAGGAGCTGATCAAGAGCATCAACAAAGTAACTAACAACGCAATGAACGAATAACTATGGAATACTTAATCCTACCCATGATCCAGCGCCTAGCCGAGGAATTACCCGAGCTTAGCGTCGTAGACGAGGACTACGGTCAGCTGGAGGTCATCGACGAGGAGGGCAAGCGTATGTACCCCCTCACCTTCCCTGCTGTGCTCGTTGACCTCGAGCAGGTCGACTGGGGCTTCCTGCAAGGGGGTAATCAAATCGGAGAGGCCCGCATTAAGGCTCGCCTCCTCATCGACTGCTACGACGACACCCACGTCGGTAGCGGCACGGAGCTTTTCATCCAGACAAGAGAGGAGCTCCGACGGCGCATGCATCTCGCCCTACAGGGTTTCTCCCCATCGGGTAATTCGGGGTCGGGGCTAATGCGTGTAGAGAGTAAGTTCTACACGTTTGATCATGGCATTAAGGTCTACCAAGAGACCTATACGTGTCGGGTAGCGGAACTCATACCTCCCCAAACAACTCGCCCGAGCTCTCCTGTGAGACTTGACCTCGGGACTTCCATCGTGAGACCCTGAACCCCGTGAACTCCTTCTTGGTCTCCTCCTTAAGATCACCCTCCTCACGGAGGTAAGAGCGCAAGACATCCAGCACCGTGAACTCTGAGATGTAATACTTCTCAGATAGTATAGTGATGACCGCCGAGTATCGTAGCTTCTTTACATCTACGAGGTGGCGGTAGTCCTTATACAAATCTCGATTTCGCCGATCAATAAGCTCTTTACTTCGTCCTTTGGGCATATTTGAGGGGTAGGTGGTTGTCACATACAAAGTTACCACCTATATACCTCTCAGAGCAAATAGTTGAGGGGGCGTGTGACAAATGCCACACGCCCCCTCAATTCGTACTAATATAGGCTAATAGCTAGGATGATCTCTCAGCTGTCGCATCGCTTCATACCACCCAGCGAATCCGCCGAGGTTCTTGTCGTCGATATATACATCAGCATATACCTTCTTCCCTCCATCGCCATAGAGAGTGATGTTGTCGGGGTTGTGATCATTGATACGGTCGAAGGGGATGCCTTCTGCCTGGAGCCAGTTTACAGCGTCAAGGAGACGATCACCAGTCCTACAGGTCCACACAATGACGTAGTGGCCACGTTCTCGGAGCTCCACGAGACTCTTCTTAGCCCCCAGCATTACCTTGCCGATGGCAGGATAGGCAGACTCACAGAGCGTACCGTCGAAATCCACAGCAATGATCATTCCGCAGGAGGTGCTACGTATTGATACACGTCGAGGATATCGAGCTCGCCGATGCTTACCAGCTCGTAGGCTGACACCCCACTATCCAGATGCGCCAAGAGCGACTTTGCGCCCTCGAGGAGCGAGTCTGCCTGTACGACCATCGCCGTACCAACCTTACGCTCCTGCCCAGCAGTATCTATGGTGGTTAAGTTCACCTTAGCACGATAGTACTTACCTGACTCCTCATCGAGGAGAAGCTCAGCTAGTCGCATCGGGCGGATATTCACCACCTCCAGCTCTCCAACAGAGACAAAGGGGGTGACCTCCTTGATAACACGCTCCTCAGCTTCGGTGAAGCTCAAAGCATCCACCAGGTAACTCTCCGTTACCTTCTTCATGCCCATCTCGTCAGCTTGACGCTCATAGGCAACCTTGCACAAATACCATTTATTCATAGCTGTATTCTTCTGTTTCTTCTTCGTTGGGGGAAAGTAGGTCGAGGATGTCACACATTTCCTCGTTGGCATCATCATCCACTTTCACCTTAGCGAGGTAGATGAATTCCCTAACGGAGTACCGTAGTGCCCGAAGGAAAGACAATACCGCAAGGTGGATTGCTCGTTGCTCTGTCCTTGCGACATACCGAGCAAGCTCCCAGCAGGGTTTTACGATCCAGAGACCCTCAGGCTTATGCTCTTCGAGATAAACAGACCCAATACCTGTATAAGCATGGAGAATATCCCCTTTATGACCACTCTTTCGTGATGCGCTCCAGCTCTCCCACAGCTCTTCAGCAGAGAGCCTCAAATGATGCCTTTCTAGCATATACTCCTTAGTTGACGTTGATCATCGACAGAGGGATATTCACCCAAGCACCGTTCTCATCCTTCTTCTCTGCACGGAAGAAGTACTTGGTCCAATCGAAGATGAGCGACTCCTTAATGATTTTCACTCCCTCGCTGAATTCAGGCGAACCGAACTCCTCGGCATATCTGTCGAGCTGTAGGATCTTATCAGGCTCAAGCTCGCCTTGCGCATTCTCACTGAGCAAGTCAAGGATGATACGTACAAGCTTCTGTGTCTCGGCATCTGTTCCGAGCGTCTCCAGATACCCCTTAACCTTCTCGATACCTGCCTCGGCGGTGGCGTCGTGCATATACTTCTTGTACCTGCCGAGTACGATGCGACGAGTACGATCCTTATTGACGAAGGAGTACTGTCCCTGCTTGCTTTCCGTTTCGAAGCTCTCGTCACGCATCTTGAGGATCGTGCGGAAGCGCTCCATCACCATCTTCTTCGTCGAGCACATCTGTTCGTTCACCCTTTCGATCTCGCCGAAGACGTCATCCACGGCTTCTTCGCTGAGCTGACGGTAGGTCTCCCGTTCCTGCTTCTTCTTTTGAGCGAGTTCTCGCTCTTCCTTTTCGGTGAGCATCTTCTGATACTCCTGCCATTCGGCATCCGTCATCTGGACGGTCATTACTTCTTGCATAGTTGTTGTTACTTAAATATTTTGATGTCGGGTTGATAGGCTCGTCTGTACTCTATCTTCTGTCGCTGTATCATCGACTCGATCTTCCAGGGGAGAGCTTTCAGACGTGTCTGCTCCTCTTGCGAGAGGGCTCCACTCCGAGCTTTCCCCTTGAGGTATTCGAGCTCATCGGTATAGCGATCGAGATCTTCTTGCCAGAGCTGACAGGGGCGTATGGTACTCATCGGGATGGTTAGTTTGGGAGTTGTCCTGCGGTTTGGCGAATATGGTAGGCTTCCTTGCGGTTCTGCTCCTCCTTGTCCTTCGCCTTTTGATTGATGGATCGCATCTTCTTCAGGAGATCTCGGAGCTCCAGGGTGGAGAGTCGACAGAAGCGCCTACCTGAGATGCGAGGGAGCTTCGTGAAGGCGTCGACAGCATCCCAGTCGGCAGTGTCTACTCCATAGATTTGTAGCTGACGGAGGACTTGAGAGCGGAGCTTCCTAAGCTCCTCGACAGGCTCAGTGAGACTTCGCATACCACGTACCATCGACCGGTACTCTTTGTCACTCATCTCGGTGAGTGAGGTCGTACGCCCATCCGTCCACTGATGCACTAGTTCCTCTTTGTTCGCCTCGGGGAGCCTCTTCAAGAGGGCATAGAACTCAGCGTAGCTTCGGTCTCTCATTTTGCTCTTAGCTTACGTTGATACTGATTCTTTCGCTCTTCTGCCTCTTTGCACTGCTTGCGATAGTCATAGCTCGTAATGACAGCCCAGAAGGCAATACCAGCGAGACATATTAGCGTGTGCCCCGTATTGCCTGAAATAACATCCAGGAGGATAGCAATGCCTAAGGCAACAAGCGCACACACGATTTGTATAGCATCCATATTTATTTAGTGTTTAGGGTGGAGGTGAAGCGGATGCCGATGTGCACTCCGCCTTGCTTGAGTAGGTGATTCTCTTCTGCCAGCTCGGCATTCTCCCTGCGGAGCTGATAGATGAGTAGTAGCATACGGGTATGCTGGTCAAAGATGCGGTCGAAGTACTTCTTGAGGATGACCACCAGCACGCAGGTGGCGAGGAAGGCGCCGATAGCGCCTGCGAGTAGGCTGCTCATTGGGCGTCGTCGTTTTGTTGTTCGACTTGCTCCAGGAGCTCCTTGTGCAGTTTTTCATTCTGCACTTTCAGTTGTGTCAGCTCCTTGCTTTGCTCATATCGCAGGCACTTCTCCTTGGCAAGATCTATTCTTTGGAGATCATGCTCTTCTTTTAGCCGATTCAGCTCGACTTCCATCTTGTAGATGCCTATGGAGAGATCCATATTATGATCTGTAATCTTAGCGATCCGATCACAGAGTTCTGATTCTTCTCGGATAAGAGATTCAGTCATTTTGTGGTAGGGACGGACGATGAAATATCCGCAGAGACATGCCGTGATCACGACACTGAGTACACTCACGATTAAGTAGTTCATAGTTCTCATCTTATTAGTATTACCTTATTCTGTTTCTACCCCCCAGTACTTTGCCTCTGCTTCTGCCCATATGCTGTAGTGCTTTCCCGCCTCGGGGATGAATCGCCCCTTACAGATGGCTCGATAGCCTTGCACGAGTATCTTCATATCGGCGTCGTACTGCACTTTGTCGGCGGTAGCCCCCTTGGGCTTATCCCCGTCAGCGTGCGAGATAAAGACGAATAGCTTCTTGGGGTGCGCCTCTTTCAGGCGCTTGTAGTCGTTGTAGTTGAGTCCTGTGTATTGGAGGCTGTCGATGATGACAAAGTCGGGGCTACGCTGCTTCTTCAGACGGGCATTGAGCTCTTCCATGCTTTCTCGGTCGAGGACCATGAAGCGACCTGCCTCCTCGTCCATACGGCAGCGCTGCATATTCCGCTGGAAGGAGAGGGAGAGCGACTCCTCCATGCTATTGTAGGCGACCTTACCATACTTGCACAGCTCTTTGGCTAGTTGCATTGCGAAGGAGCTCTTGCCGTTTGCAGATTGCCCCCAGATGAGCCACACCCCCGCCCTTCCAGGCTCGCCGAAGGCTTCCCTCCAGCGCCCCTCGAAGGGGATCGAAGGGACTTTCTTTGCCAGCACCTCGCTGGCGGAGTATGCTCTTGCCATCTTATGCCCCCGCTTGCAGTTTCAGCTTTTCGATTTCCGTGTAGACCTTTCTAAGCCCGCCCGACTTTCGGGCGAGGCTGACGGCATCTACCCCCTCGGGCGCGTTGAGCTTCGCCACCTCGACCGCCTGCTTCAGGAGGAAGCTCTTACGCTCCTCACCATCCTGTGGAGTGACCTTACGGTAGGCATCGCCGAAGCGACTGAAGAGCTCCGTATAGCCCACCTTGCAGCAGTCGATGCTACGCTCGATCTTCGCCCTCAGGCCGTCAGCTCCCATCATATACCACCCGCAGGCACGCTCCGTGGCATTCCACAGCGCCTTGAGCTCGAGGAAAGCCTCATACTGCAAGTCTCCAGCCTCGTCGAGGATGATCAAAGGATTATCTAGCCCCTTGAGATAGTACACCAGGTCGGCGTAGACATCTTCGTAGCGTCCTTTTGCTTCCAGCCCGAATCCGATGGCTATCGAGCGCACTAGGCGAACCTTTGTCTTGCACTGCGAGCAGTCGATATAGACGACGTGCTTGTGCGTGCGAGCATAGTGCCGAGCGCTGAAGGTCTTCCCAATGTTGGGGATGTCACAGAGCAGTGCACTTAGACTTCGCTCTTGGCAGGCTTCTAGGTGGCTCGTGATATAGGTGTAGGTATCGGTCTGGGCGACCTTCCATTCGATCTCACCACGGAGGGGCACATTCAGCCGACGGGCAAGGCTAAGCCATGCTGAGTCACTCAGCTGTTTATCCAGCTTCCCTTTCTTAATGGTGGAGTAGACACTCGGAGAGATCCCGAGAGCCGTCGCATGCTTGCTGTCGCTGGGGTAGTTCGCACGGTCGGCAAGGATAGCCGAGAGAGCACGTTCTTTGAATTGGGTAGTTAGTTCCATAGCTCATTGATTAGTTTCATACCTTTGTAGGGTTTAATTTCTCTCTATTATGATTACAAAGCACTGCAAGTACCTAAGCTCTGTAGATATCTGGTTCGACTATCTCAAAGCCAACCTTTCCCTATCATCCTTCCCAGAAGTGGTTTCAGAAGTGATTTCGAAGTTGCCTCCATTTGAAGAATCTGCAATAAAGCAGATGAGGATATTTGAAAGACACTTCCGCAAGACTCTACCTTTAGCCAAGGTGACCTCGTGCACTCCGATGTGGAGACAAGGGGAGAGGACCGATAAGCTACGTACCATAGACGATGATTGGAGGAAGCATCCTGCTTATGGGTTAAGAGTGGAGTTCTACACAAAAGACCTTTTTGATATGTTCCGAGTCTACGGGTGGATCGGGAAAATTGCCGAGATGCACGCCGCTCGGAAGGGGTGGATACTCCGTGAGTGTGTTTACTCCGAAATCGACACCCTGGAAGAATCAAAGTACACTGCTGTTCATCCATCGCTCTTAGAATAGCTTTCGAATATTATTAGAGGTCGGCCATCGCCCTGGTACGGATATCTCCTGTACTCGTCGTGCTCATCCAGTCGTCTGTGTGCTCATCTCTGATCTCGCCGTCTTCATCTCGCCTCATCGGGCTAATCTCGATCGGCTTGAGGTCACGCAGTTCAGTAAGGGCATCCTCCCTCATGATGTGGAGCTTGCGAGGCTTACGCTCGGTGTGGTAGACTTCCAGCTCCTTGACTCGTTGGAACTCTTGGTGCATGCGGTGACGATCGTCCTCCGTCTGCTCCAGGACAGCCTCCTTGAAGTGATGGATCTCACGGGCAGTCTCTAGGTAGCGACCGCCTTCGTAGACATATACCTCACTCATGTCGCCCTCGGTCTGCTCCCACCAGTAGACATCCACCTTACCATCTCTATTCTTCAGCTTGCCGATAGCCTGAGGGCTGAGGCTGAAGTCTCTGTAGTTAGCCCTAATCTGACCTCGGCGAACCGAAGTAGATCGGTGCTCCCCGATGAGTATGGCAACCTTGTGAACATCTATAGCTGCTAGGTGAGGACTGACGTTCTCCATGAGCACCTGCCATCGGCTACGTCCACCGTACCACTCTATGTTGCTATGAGGAGCAGCATTATACTTGCGGATAAGATCCATATAGTAGGCTACTGCCGCCTCATACTCCCAGACCTCCTCATTGAAGCGGTCGTTGTCTTCATCGAAGCTCTTATTCTGCACCGTGCGGTTTGTCTCTTTACGTGCAAAGGGACGACCCACATTGGGGATATTGTCTTTCTCTACGCCATACTTAAAGAGACGGTTGAAGTGCTCGGCTGCCTTCGCCTGGGAGTTACCAGGGCGCTGATAATCGGGGAGAGGGAAGAGACCTCGGCCATCGGGTGCCATAATCGTATCCTTGAAGTCCGACACAAGGTGTTGCTCGACTTGAGCCTGATAGGGGCAGGGGAGGTTATTAGCGATCAGCGTGCGGAAGAGGTCCCTGAGACATTCAATGACTAGGTTATGTCGCTTCTTACCGCTGAAGGAGACACCTATGATCGCCTGAGAACATACGTCATAAGCAAAGTATGCCTTTAGAGCGACCTTCTCCGTCCGACCATTCTCCTTCCAGTGCACCTTGAATTTTAGGTCTCGGTCGTCAAGGCTGATCATCGAGAGACTCTCTACTGGGCGATCACGATTCACATAAGCCCCCTGCTTGCTCTTGTACGTCTGATAGTCGTCACGAGCTCGGCTACGTAGTGCCTGAGCCTCTGGAGTGCTTAGCGCCTTCTCGATAGTGGACTCTGAGAGGTGCTTAAACTTGCGTCGGTCGTACAGCTCTCCATCGGCATCGCAGAGGCTGATTAGCCCATCCACAAAATCATTGTACTGCTGGGAGATCGTCGAAGCATAGGGATTAGAGTCTTGCTGTGTGAGATCCAGGAGGAGACGGAGTGTATCGTAGTCGACCTTTCTCGTCTGCTGATTCCCAAATTTCTTACTGATCAGGCTCTCATACCCACGCTCGTCGAACTCACGCAGCGCCTTGCGGAAGCGTGCTGCGCTCTGAGGGAGCGTGTGCCCCACCTCCTGTCGGTAGTAGCTGATAGCGCTGGCAAGTTGCTCCCAGCGGATCGTCTTCTTACCTCCCATCACTCGCTTAAGGAGGCGGATGTCAGCCTGGAGGTTCTTCACGGCCATCAGCACCGAGGCATTCACCGTGTACTCCTCGGTAAGCTGCGCTATACGCTCTAGAGGTAGCGAGATATTCAGCTCTCTCAGGCGCTTGGGGTAGTACTCCATAGCTCCTCGATCTCGGTGGTAATGCTCGCTGAACCACTTCTTAATCGTTGCCACGTGAACGGCATCAGTACCAAGTCGCCTATCTACCTTGTCTCGCAGTGCTACTGGGAGGCTATTGTAGTCGATGAGCACACTGGAGCCTTTGCCCTTTCCTCTCCGCACAACTTTGAGTTGTCCACGGCGAGCAAGGGCTCTGTAATGCTCATAGACGACTACAGGCGCCAAGCACTCGGACTGATCTTCGGAAGTCCGCCTATCCTCAATGAGGTCGGAGAGATCTATCACCGTTGCTTTTCCGTAGTGCTGGAGCATAGATTAGTTATTATTTAAGGATGTCGCCTTCGCTTGTATCTCGGCGAGCATACCAATCGTAACACCTTGATACACTTCTATCACCTTTCCGCCCTTCAGTAGCTGAGCCTCACTTGTCGTCTTATCAATGATTAGGACGACATCGCCCGGGAAGATTTGTGTCATCTTCCCGTCAGCGTCATGGATAGTCTCGCACTCGGGGGCGGTACAGTAGGCTACCCCTCCCTGAGCTACAGCTAGTTCTCGAGCTCGTCGGGAGATCTCCCCATCTCTTTTGTACCGCAATGCATACGATAGGCATCCGTGGGTGATGCCAAGTGCCTGGATGATGTCCTTTCGAACTTCAGGAGTCACCTCGATATAGCGCTGGAAAGACCTCTTAGTCATATTCATTGTCTCCTTATATTTTCTAGTTACCTTTACGCTCGTGTTAAGCTTTAACAGTGATACAAAGTAAGGGATAATATTTTAACCATACAAGGGTTTTGGAAAATAATTTAGCCTTCATCAAGGGGAGGATACTGTATGTTGCTAAGGTAAAGGGAATTAGACTAATGGATTTCTGTGAGTCTATTGGGCAAACATATGGGAATTATAAGGGTGAGAATATTAAATCAGCGGTTTCCTCTGACGTCTTGGCTAGATTATTATCCTTGCATCCTGATGTAAATGCAGATTTTATCCTTAGAGGAGTTGGCGAGGTGTTAATCTCATCTCAACAAGGAACAGGTCACAGCCTCTCCATATCAGGCGATAATCATGGGACTAATATGATAGGTCTCAGCGCCCAAGAGGTACATGCTAGTAGCAGTAGCCAGACAGAGATCATTCAGCGTTTAACGGATGAGATCACATACCTGAGAGAACTCATAAAAGAACGAGATGGCCAATTGATGGAGCTCGTACAGAAGATTATTACGCAGAAAACCTGCACTCATCACTGATTTACAGACACATACAGAAAAACAAGACATACATACCCCCCACAACTCGACCCATTTACCCCACTTTTGCCAACGTTTTTACGTATTACCCCCCCTAAACTCAACGTGAGAATTTACGTGTTTTGACCCCCTAAGTGACCCCCTAAATTTCCTCCTATTGCCCCCCTAAAGTGCCCCCCTAAGCGACCCCCTAACAGCCAACACCCCCTCTTTTGCCCCCCGAGAGCAAGTTGGCTGTAGGTGCGAGGAGAGGGGATAATACAGCATAGGCGACTACAGCACACCCAATGTGCTATAGTCGCCTATTTCAGCTTCTTGCGCCTCCTCCTAGGAGTCTCTATGTACTCATCTAACCTTCGATACCACGATGTAACATGCAGCGCCCCCTACAGCCCCTCGAAGCCCCCAAATGTAACGTCAATGTAACGCCAATGTAACGCTTCGTTTTTCGGGCGTCCGAGCTGTCGAGGGTGACGAACGTTCGAACTATCAGCGATTTAGAGGGTGCGGTGTGTCTATGGTATTATGTACGCTTCGTTATACCCCCCTTATTTCGCTGTCGATCTTCATCCTTGGGTTTGTAGAGCCACTTTAGAAGTTGAATAAAAGACTCAGGATTGATGGCTAATTCTTCTTCCAAATGAGGTACTCCTACTTGAGCTCCTACACGTGTAAGTAGGGGTAAGTGTAAAGTCTCTAACTCACAATAAGTCCCCTCATCAACATCCGTCCTCTTATTAAGCTCTTCAAATATACCCTCGATCTCATAACCAACTGGACTTCGGGGTTCTTGAGGTTCCTCTGTAGCCCATCTTCTTAATACATCGATGAGCATATCACTAGGGATATGAGCTCCGTGGCACGAAGCAACCTCCACTGCAGAACTAAATCGTCGATAGTGGAGTAGTTTATTTATACATACCATGATCTCTTCATCCGTGAGGCCATTAAAGTAGGGCCTTATTCGTAGCCAATACTCCCGCTGTATACCTTCGCCAAGGGAGTCTACATATCGCCATAGCTCCTGCCCCAAGCGCACGGGAAAAAGGGCATTCGCCACAGCTTTATCACTATATCCATTCTCCAATAGCTCTTGCACTAGCACCTGGATCCAGGAGAAGTCCTCACATCTTAGCTTCTGGTAGATAAATCCATGAGCAAAAGCAATGTGAGGAGCATCATCCTCCAGATACAGCCACACACGCTGCAGATCGTTCTCATCTTTTATCACCTTAGCTAAAGCCTCTCCTAACGCCCAAGGATACTTAACCTCTAGTCTCAACTCTAAGACTCGCTCTAGCCCGAACTCCTCCACTAGTTCTGACACTGCACGCTCTCGACTAGTAGCGACTTGCTCCTCTATTTCTTTATGCCTATCCACAGCAAAAGGAACTACGGTAGCTGGATCTATCATTTGAGCACGAGAATCCTCGTTGAACAGCCATACATTCCTTACCTGCACATCCTTAGGATATAGTTGGCCATAAAGCTGTTCAAAAGGGGATAATTCATCACCCTTTAATGCCCATTCAGCATCAGGATATTGCTTATGGTGGTTTAAAATCCTACGTAGGGTATGCCATGCTTGCCCCTTCTTATGCTCTGTACTACCCACAGTCTCTTGAGCCCACTCTAATATACTCTCCCGATCCCAAGGCTTACATTGTGATGCTGCTTCGATAAGATCAGAGAATCTAACCTCATCACCATCACATAGACTGATAAGCATATCCACAACTTCCGAGTATATATCAAAGCTTTCTCGGTAAGTATAGTTTGGATCTGCTTTCTCCCAGAACATTCGCCAGCGCATCCTATGTGTGAAGAAAGCTGTCTTTGAAGAAAAGCTTGGCAACAAACTCGTCAAGAGCTTCCATGAGACATCGACATCTCTACGAAGCATCTCCCTCAACACCTTTACCCTCTCTTCATAGGAAGCTAACGTTTGGTGATGCCAGGCCTTAAAGATTTCCTTTAGGCTATTTAGGGGTCTATTAGATACACTTCCTCCTGGATCTAGTGTCGCCAGCTTATGCAGGAGGAGGCACGCAGTTTTAAAATACGACGGTATCCAAGCAAGACCTTCTAGGGCCCATAATAGACCTGTATGAGATACAATAGGGTCAAGAAGCCCTGGCTTTTCCTTAAACATATCCATGATCTCTGGAGGTCGATGAGAGAGGGAGCGACTCACTGAACTAAGGAAGATACGAGGAGATGCTTCTGCAATAAGAGGAAGTTCTCGATTGATGGAAACCCACGTTTCACCACGAGCATTTGACAATAGACCCCCAATAATCCTATCCACCCAGCTCTGTGAATCTCTGATACTAACTCCAACCTGTGGTATCGATATCAGGATCAGAGACTGAGCTAAGCCCTCTCTTACCCAGTCTGAATACGTCCTCTTTTTACTAATGTAGTCTGGTAGATCGATCTGGGATGCTAGGACTGGATTCCCTGAATGATAGGCCTGAATAAAGCACTCCTCTAAAAGCTGGAAATCTTGATCAACTAAGTGGGCTGATATACTCCTCCATAAGTCTAGAGGTGAGGTTAATCTCCATGTCTCACTGATCTTCTTCAGAGGCGACTCTGGGAGATAAATCCATTTGGCTAACGCCTCCCTATATTTAGCATAGCTCATTCCAGAGAGCTTCTCTAAAAGCTCTATATCCCCAGGGTAGCTCTCATCCCATCGACCAAGGAGAAGTGCAGGTACTATCTCTCGAATAGGCTGAGTTTTTATCCAAGCTGCGCCATAGCTAGGAAAGCCTAGGAGCTTCTTAAGGATCGTGATGTCGTGCCCCGATTCTTTCGTAAGTGTAGAGGCTTTAGATCTTGATAGCCCACTTGCTTCTAAAGCTTCAATGAGGGCATTTCTATCTACTGCTGGCAGTGTGATCGACTCTTGACTAAACACATCATCTGCACCTAATGGGACTAAGACATGATGCCCATTCTTCGTAGCTACACCTAGAGGATCTGTACTCTCAAACTGAACAATCAGGTTCAGAGCATGCTGTATTGATAAGCTAATATTTCGGAAGACATCCTCCTGATCTACAATGAGGGTCGTAGAGATGAATCGACCAGACACATCGAGATCACTAGCTCTCATTGTGGCTAGAATAAAGGCAATCGCCTCACCCTTCGTAGATGCTCTTACCTCTATGATGCTTGGATTCCCCTCTAGTAGCTTTATCAGTGCTTCCCTTGCTGCATCTCTACCAGCAAGCACACACCCTGGCAGTAGTTGCAGTTGCTCTAAGCAAGACCATTCTTTCCAGCACTCGTCTGCCGTTATGATCCCTTCGTATGAACATACTCCAGCATACCCCTGAGATGCGAACCATCGAGATACAGCTGGAGCTTCATCAAGCCACTGCTCTAAGCTTATGGCGTCGTAGACAATCACATCCTTCCAGATGTTCTCCTCTTTCCTCTGACTAACCCACTCTTCCTTCTTCGTCCATGTCCTTGGAGTGACAAACACAAATGTAGCATCGTGAGGAGTATATTCACCAGGCTTTTTTGTACGCTTTTTATACTCGGCATCTGCTTTCTGCTTAGTTTTTTCGTCTGTGCCCAGCTCCCACAAGGATATTCCTTCGGGGACGTATCTAGTCATCTCCTTACTATCTACGATTCCATCCCATCCCCCTATATAGGTGGCACTACCCCAGGGAATATGAACCTTAGTGTCCTTTGCGGTAGTTGCTCTTATTAGCCTTGAGATAAGATGTGGAAAGTTTGCTTTTGACTCTGTCGTATGTGACCAAGAATCCAGCTGATCTCTTGTTATTAGATTCATAATTTTATACCAAAAACAGTCTTCTAAATATTCTATCTTGCTAATTTAATGAAATTTATCCCAGCAAACTAATCGGATCACGAAGCTCTAATCTAGTCATACTTAATCCAGCTATCTCTCCTTTTACATCAACCTCTTACTCCGTTAGTAATGAATGGATCTATTCATTACTAATGAATCCTTACACTGATTACTAACCAACCCTTCGTTTGCTACTAATGAAATGGAGCGACGATACCAACCCAAGGATCTATCCTATAGCCCAGCCGAGAGTCGACGACTAGACTCCAGACCTTAGCCTCAAACGAAAGCCCTCGCACAGTGACTGCGACGAAGGTCTCAAGGGAGCGTTCTCCACATGCAGGGGAGCATCATTATTTTTGGTAATTTTAGGGTGAAATTGTACGCCCCGAAGATCGAGGCAGGCGGTGAATGACCTCATGCCATCGAAAGCAAGAATAGTCCAACCAGACATGAATAAGAAAATTAACCCTATCGCTTGGGTGCCAAGCGTCTACTTTGGGATGGGGCTGCCCTATGTTGCCCTCTCGATCGTCTCTGTCCTGATGTTCACCGACCTGGGGGTCGGTAAGGAGGATGTCACCTTCTGGACAAGTCTACTCGTCTTACCCTGGTCACTGAAGCCCCTCTTTAGCCTCTGTATGGAGCTCTTCGGCACGAAGCGTCAATATGTATTCTTGACCGAGGCGATCACGGCTCTCATGTTTGGGCTCGTATGTTTCGCTCTTCCTCTACCTAGCTTCTTCGCCATTGCCTTAGCCTTCATGGGGGTACTCGCCATCAGTGGATCGATGCACGACATCGCTGGCGATGGTCTCTATATGCAGGAGCTCTCAAGCAGTGAGCAGGGGGTCTATGCCGGATGGCAAGGAGCCTTCTATAATCTAGCCAAGATCCTGACCAACGGAGGACTAGTCTACCTCGCAGGTTACCTATCGAAGAGCATGGGTCTAGAGAAGGCCTGGATGGTGATCATGGCGATCTGTGCAGGCCTGATGCTAGCCCTCTCACTCTATCACATGTTTGTCCTACCCAAGGAAACGGCCAAGGAGAAGCGATCAGCTCAAGAGAGCTGGGAGGAGATGCTCGAAGTCATCCGTACCTTCTTTGTCAAGAAGCATATCTGGCTTTATCTCGTCTTCATCTTCCTCTATCGTCTAGGCGAAGGTCTGGCTATGAAGATCGCACCGATCTTCCTCAAGGATCCGATCCTAAAAGGGGGTGTCGGGCTATCCAATGAAAACTATGGTCTCATCTATGGTACAGCAGGTACGATCGCCTTTATCCTCGGATCCATCCTCTCAGGCTACTACATCGCTAAGTTTGGGCTCAAGAAGACGCTCTTTTCGCTCGTCTGTATCTTCAACATCCCCTTTGCCGTCTACCTGATTTTTGCCCTCTTCCAGCCACAGAATCTGTGGTGGATCGCCACGGGCATTGTCTTCGAGTACTTCAGTTATGGCTTTGGATTTGTGGGGATCACCCTCTTCATGATGCAGCAGATCGCCCCTGGGAAGTATCAAATGGCACACTACGCCTTCGCCAATAGTCTGATGAACCTCAGTGTCATGATACCTGGGATGATCAGCGGGAAGCTCGCCACAGCCCTAGGCTATCAGGGCTTCTTCGTACTCGTACTCGTCGTGACGATCCCAGCCATTGTACTAAGTCTACGCCTCCCCTTCGCACACACTCCCGAAGCGAAGGAGGTCGCCTAATCTGTCTTATCCATCACCCTATATTTATAACGAATGAGCAAGATCAAGATCGTTGGGCAAAGCCTGCCCGATATGCCTTGGGAAGACCGCCCCGAAGGCTGTAAGGATACTGTCTGGCGCTACAGCGCTAATCCCATCATCCCACGCGACCTACTCCCTACCTCTAACAGCATCTTCAATAGCGCTGTCGTTCGCTTCGGAGAAGGTTACGCTGGAGTCTTCCGCTGTGATGACACCAATCGTCGTATGCGCCTGCATGTCGGCTTCAGCGATGACGCGATCAACTGGAATATCAATCCCGAGCCACTGAAGTTCGAATGCAAGGACCAGGAGATCGGTGAATGGGTCTATGGCTACGATCCTCGTGTCGTCTTCATCGAAGACCGCTACTACGTGACGTGGTGTAATGGCTACCACGGTCCTACGATCGGTGTCGCCTATACCTTTGACTTCAAGACCTTCCACCAGCTGGAGAATGCATTCCTGCCCTTCAATCGTAATGGGGTGCTCTTCCCTCGCAAGATCGATGGGAAGTTCGCTATGCTGAGCCGTCCTAGCGATAATGGTCACACGCCTTTCGGTGACATCTTCTATAGCGAATCACCCGACCTCGAATTCTGGGGTCGTCATCGCCATGTCATGAGCCCTGCTCCCTTTGAAGATAGCGCTTGGCAGTGCACTAAGATCGGTGCAGGTCCTATCCCCATCGAGACTAGTGAGGGCTGGCTCTTGATCTACCATGGAGTACTCGCTTCGTGCAATGGCTTCGTCTACGCATTCGGATCTGCACTCCTTGATCTAGACGAGCCTTGGAAGGTAAAGTTCCGCTCAGGTCCTTACCTCATCTCGCCTCGTGAGCAGTACGAGTGCATGGGTGACGTACCTAACGTGACCTTCCCCTGTGCCGCGCTACATGATGCCGACACAGGTCGTATCGCTATCTACTACGGCTGTGCTGACACCGTGACGGGTCTGGCCTTTGGCTATATCGATGAGATCGTAGAGTTCACCAAGAAGAACTCGATCATCTAAGCCCACGGCATTGCCCGAAAGCTATCCGCCCCAGAGAGTCGTCACTCTCTGGGGCGGATCTTTTTATATACTCTAGCTATGGATCGCAGGAGCTAGCCAAGCGATCGGAGCGCATTGATAAGGTAGACAGCACGAGATCGGCTGAGATCTTCAAGCACGAGATCAGCCTCTTGGATACGTCCCTCAGCCAGCAGCGATGCCCGCCGTGTACCTGCGAGCAAAGGATGCCTAGGTGTCATCAGCCCTTCAGGAAGATCTAAGACCACATTCGTAAAGGTCGTATCCGTTAGTTCCCCCGAAGATCGATAGAAGATCGGCTCTTCATCTGCGCCCAAACGAGAAGACATCTCCGTAAAAAAGGAGCGGTCAGCATACTTATAAGTATAGTCGAAGTCGGATGGTAGCTCTATCGGGACTAAGCGCCGTACGCTTCGTCGTTGATAGGGGATCAGGCGAACGGCTTCGATCCCCCTAGGGGTATAGGTTAAGGTAAGACGATGGATCTGCTGGCAAGCCTCTTCGCTCAGCGTCCTAAGGCAGGAAGTGATACATCGTTCGGCTTCCTTCAAGACCAGCGAGGGAGAAGGTACACCGAAGGCTTCGAGAGTCTGAAGCATCCGAGCGAGATGACGCCCGGCACTGACTGCTAAGCCTCCCTCGACGGCGAGCGTCTCGATGAAGCGAACTTCGGATACTAAGCGTGGGGGATATAGATCTTCTGTAGGCATTCGTGATACTCAGCTTCACACTGGCTATGGATCGTGATCCCTCCCCCCGAGTGATAGTAATAGCTCCCCGAAGGTGTCTGCTCCACATAGCGAATAAGGACGGCGGTATCCAGATCCTTACCATCGAAGTAACCGGCGATCCCGGTATAGAAGCCACGCTTCTCGCCCTCTGCCTCTCGGATCAACTCAAGTGTCCGAGCCTTAGGTGCACCACTGATGGATCCAGCTGGCAGAAGAGGTAAGAGGAGCTGTGCAATATCGAAGGTCTCCGCCGAGCGATCCACCTGCCCCGTGATCTCCGAGCTCATCTGAAGGAGTCCCCCTCTCGAGGTATGGAGGGCGGAGAGATACTTGAAGCGCTTGACACGAACCCCGAGAGCCACTTGATTGAGGTCGTTTCGCATGAGATCGACGATCGTATGGTGCTCACATCCCTCCTTGTAGTCACTACGTAGTAGATCAGCAGCATGAGGCAGGCTGGCATCGATGGTTCCCTTCATCGGGTGAGTTGATAGCTCCTCTCCTCTTAATGTGATAAAGCACTCGGGGGAGAAGGAGACGAAGCGCCCAGGTAAGAGGACACGATAGGTCGCATGACTGGAGAGGTAAATATCTTCTAGCCCTGCTGTCGTACTTATCGGAGTCTTGAGTGTCAGGTTCGCCAGGAACGAATCCCCCTGCTGTAGCCCCTGCTGAATGATCGAGAAACGCTGGCTATACCGCTCCAGCCCCTCTGGCTGGAGAGATAGCTCGATCGCTCCTTTCTTCCCCTCGGGGTCGGGTGTCTTCCCAGCAGGGAAATCGAAAAAGATCTCTCCCGTAGGCTGATGGATAGGATCCAGATAGCAATGCCCCTCCTCTAGCTCAAAGTCTAGGAGGAAGAAACAAGGAGTCCCCGCCCGCATCGCCCGCTGGAGCTGGGCAAGGACGGCGAGGACTTCGGACGAAGGACTAGGTAGTGTAGCGTGCTTCATCACTTCAGTCGCACCTCGGTGGGCGACAGGACTACCTGCTTAGCCTTATAGAGTGAGCCAAGAGCCATCTTGAAGGTCTTCTTGCTCATCTGCGTTAGGCGGTAGATAGCTTCGGGACTACTCTTATCACCGATAGGGAGACTTCCGCCTTGCTCCTTGATGAGGGAGAGTAGGCGCTGGCTCTCTCCATCCATTTTAGCGTAGCCGACGGGCGTTAGGGAGAGGTCTATCTTATTATCCTCACGGACACGGACGACATAGGCTGTAAGCGACTCGCCTCGACGAAGCATACGTGGCGTATCATCGGTATAGAGCATGCCCCAGTGCTGGTGCTCGATGACGACACGATAGCCTAGCTCATGCTGCTCAGTCACCAAGGTCTGGACGGCCTGCCCAGGCGAATAAGAGGCCGGAGTATTATCTAGGTGCTTCTGAAGACGTGCTGACCCGACGATCTTACCGCTCATCTGATCGATGTAGAGGAAGACAATGTAGCTGTAGCCCTCCTGCATCTTCGTAGTCTGCTCACGGAAAGGGACGAAGAGATCCTTATGTATCCCCCACTCTAGGAAAGCCCCTGCCTCGGTGACACTAGAGCATCGGAGATAGGCTACCTGCCCGACCTCAGCTAGTGGGGTAAGGGTCGTCGCGATGAGTCGCCCCTCGTTGTCATGGTAGACGAAGACCCTCACGAGGTCTCCCTCCTTAGCTCCTTCGGGTAAATAGCGTATGGGCAGAAGGATGTCTTGTACACCTCCATCGAGGTAAGCACCGATGGAGACTAGACGTAGGATCGGGAGTTCCTGTAGACGTCCCAGCTGATAGGTGGATATAGGAGTAGCGTCCATAAGGGAGAGGGGTTAGTCTAGGATGAGCGTCGTCTCATCTCTGAGCTCGGGAGGGATGCTGAGACTGTAGCGCTTCCCATCGCGCTCGATGTCGAGAAGCAGGAGGGTATGCTCGCTATCATTGACGTAAGGGCGGAAGAAAAAGAGGTAGCTGAAGATAGACTCCCCGGGAGACTTCTCGAGAGCCTTACGTATCGCTGCGTAGCTCTTCTTCTCCCAAGGGCGTAGGTTAGGAGCTAGCTCGGCAGTCTGACGGTAGCGGAAGGTGTCACCGAGGAAGCTCTGATAGGCCTCAGAGAGACGCTTCAGATCGGTCTGGCTAAAGGGCTTGCCATTGATGCTATGGATATAGTCGCCACTACGTAGACCAGCCTTGAAGGCAGGAGATCCTTCCACGACATCAGCGATCCGATTCATCTGACGCAGGTCATAGACGATCCCCGTATAGAGGTAGCGCAGGCTCTGGTAGTGGTAGGACACCGGTGACGAGCTAGGTGCATAGGGAAAAGACTGAAGCATCACCGGTAGAGCACCCGCAGCATACGTGGGGAGGGTCATCGCTTCGCTAAGACGCTCCTTGGATTCACAGCTCCAGAGGATTTGGTTGGGCTTCCCCGCCGGAGTCACCTGCAGTGTCAGATTCAGATCATAGGCACTCCCTGCCGTAGACGTACTCGGTAGGAGAGGCAAGACCTGCAGTCCTCGTGACTGAGGTTCGTAGCGCAGGCTCGTCTCTGGCTGGGTCGCATCCCGACGGCTATCTTGACTTGGCTGGAGACTATAGAAGATCTCGACGATAAGCTCTGCTCCCGTATCTACCTGCTTAAGCCCTCGTGCCTCTAGGAGCTTAGCTATCTCGGCATAGATCGGCTTGTCCATGGCTTCGTTACCCGAGTTAGAGGGAGCGAAGGCAAAGGTCCTCACCACCTCCCATGGATAGTTAGCCTGGGCACGGAAGGTGAAGGGATAGCTTAGCTGCTGCGTCGTGGCATCCAGCTGGCTATATCCTGCGAAAGCTACAGCTAGCTCCGCCTCGGTAGCGGTCTGGCCCCCCTTGCAATAAGGACGAAGAAGCGTCGTCGCACTCCCTGCACCTAGACGCTCTAGGGTAATGAGATGCTCAGCCACAGGACGGACGAGGAGCTCACTGACCTCTCTACTTGAGCGACCTGAGGTAGACACCCCATCGATCGCCGTGATGACATCGCCAGCTCTTAGTCCTGCGATCGAAGCCGGACTATAGGGCAAGACTCCCGTAAGTACGGGATACCCCTTCCCCCATCCCATAGGAGATCCCATCTGATAGTGGATCCCTAGACGGCAGCGCTCCTGTGCCTGGAGGGAGGGAGAGGATAGGACGAGGGCTGTAAGCCCTAGAGCAAGCCCCAGAGAGGAGAAGCTAGGGGAAAGCAACGATCGAGTCAAATTCTTCATCACGCACAAGTCTGCATTATCTATTTATCGTGTCGTAGTAGGATGGCTTCGGTCATCCGAAGCGCTTCCGTAGTAGCCTGGAGGATGATCGACTCTCGATCACCCTCGAAGTGATAGGTCTTTGCCTGCGAATACACCAGCCCTTCTTCTCGCCAGGTCACCGCTAGGCAGACCATCCCTACAGGATGTCCCTCCTCGGCACCGCCCGGTCCTGCCAGACCAGTACTAGCGATACCGATATTTGCTCCGAGGCGCTCCATGGCACCACGAGCCATCGCCGAGGCGACGGCCTCACTTACCACATGGTGAGCTAGGATGAGCTCAGCGGGGACGCCTAGGAGCTGAGTCTTGAGCTCCGTCGCATAGGCGACGATCCCACCCCTTAGGTAGGACGAAGCTCCTGCTACCTGTCCTAGGGTCGCAGCGATACGCCCCGTAGTACAGCTCTCGGCGGTCGCTACGGTGAGCCCTCGCTCCTGGAGGAGCTTATACAGGGAGGACGAAAGGGCAGGGAGGGAAGCCATGATCCTATAGCTTAGGGGCTCGGGGGCTACATCGTCACCCGAGCGAAGGGCACAGCATCCAGCTCGCTACGCTTACCATCGAGGAAGGCATAGTAGCCGTTCATCGCCACCATGGCTGCATTATCCGTCGTGTAGGCGAACTTCGGGATGAAGACCTTCCACCCGAAGCGTCGAGCATGATCGTGGAAGGCTTCACGAAGCCCCGTGTTCGCCGAGACTCCCCCAGCCACCGCCACCTGCTTGATGCCTAGATCCTTCGCCGCCTGCCGTAGCTTCTTCATCAGGATGTCGATGACTGTCGCTTGGAGGGACGCACAAAGGTCGGCCTTACGCTCCTCGATGAAGTTAGGATCACTAGCCAGCGCATCACGTAAGGTATAGAGGAACGAGGTCTTCAGCCCACTAAAGCTGTAGTTATACCCTGCTATGTTGGGTTTACTAAAGACGAAAGCCGTGGGATCACCTTCGTTCGCCAGACGATTCACTACGGGTCCCCCCGGATAACCCAGCCCCATCACCTTGGCACACTTATCGAAGGCTTCGCCAGCAGCGTCATCGATGGTCTGACCGATGATCTCCATATCGAAGGGCGACCGCACCAGGATGATCTGTGAGTTACCTCCCGAGACGAGCAGGCAGAGGAAGGGGAACTCAGGCTCGTCCCTCTCCTCTCCCTCCTCCTGGATGAAGTGCGCCAAGACGTGGGCGTGTAGGTGATTGACCTCGACCATCGGGATGTCCAGCGCTAGGGCTAGCCCCTTGGTAAAGTTCGTCCCGACCAAGAGAGAGCCTAGGAGTCCTGGCCCGCGAGTGAAGGCTATCGCGTCCAGCTGCTCGGGCTCGACTCCGGCACGACGCAGGGCTTCGCTCACGACGGGGACGATATTCTGCTCGTGGGCACGGGAGGCCAGCTCGGGCACCACACCTCCGTAGGCGGTATGGACGGCCTGCGAGGCGATGACGTTACTAAGTAGGGTATGTCCACGTAGGACTGCCGCGGAGGTATCGTCGCAAGAGCTTTCGATACCGAGTATGATTGGTTCGTGATCCATTACTGCTCTTATTCTAGGTAGACAAAGATACGAAGAATGATACGCCTAGCTATCCGCCCCCGAGCAGCTAAGTGAGCTGGGGACAAAAGCTAGCTATAACACCCTCATCCAAGCCCTTCATCGGAGAAGCCTTCATCCGTCAGCCAGCAAGGATCATTCTCCCCCAAAAACAAGGTATACCTACGCCAAATCCAAGGTATAGCTTCACTAGGGGAAAGCTATAGCTTAGCTCCTAGGGAGGTATAGCTTGGCTTGAAGAAAAAGCTAGCTTACTCACCGATTAGATTTTCTTTTCCCTGTCTAATAACTACTTAACTAAGCCGATAGCACGACGATCATGCTCCCAGAGACAAGAAATTGGGAGCTAGAGATACAACCTATGAAATTCTTATTACCTTTGTGTATCACCTTTAAGCAACACTCTTAGTCATGAAACCCTTCAGCATGCTCTGTGTCGCCCTTGCGCTCTCTTCAGGTAGCCTTCTAGCGCAGACGACCTTCCCCCTACAGGGCACCCTCAAGAAGACTACAGATCATCGCCCCGTAGACTTCGCTAACGTCCTCCTACGAAGCCCGAAGGACAGCACACTCATTACCGGAGCTATCACGGACTCCTTAGGTAAATTTCGCATCGAAGTAGCTCCAGGGAAGTATCTCCTCGAGATACGCGCTCTCGGGCTACAGGCTTATCACAAGACCCTTACGCTCTCGGGAGCGATGAACCTCGGCGAACTGCTCCTTAACGAAGAGGCGACCCAACTCTCCGCCGTACAAGTCACGGGCAAACGCCCGATCATGCTCCGCAAAGCCGACCGCATGGTCTTCGACGCCACCCAGATCGCGCCAGCGGCAAGCTCAGCTTTGGATGTCCTAAGGCAGACCCCTGGCCTGAATGTCACGGACGATGGGATCTCGATCATAGGCAAAGGCAGCATAATCGTCCTGATCAACGAGAAGCGAGTACGGCTCGCTGGCTCGGCTCTGGTCAGCCTACTCCGCTCCTACCCTCAGTCTGACCTCAGCGAGATCCAGATCCTCACGACACCTCCAGCCAAGTATGAAGCCGAGGGCAATGCGGGTATCCTCAACATCGTCCTGAAGAAAGTCAAGAATGACTACTTTGGTGGTAGCGTTTCCCCTAGCTTTGGCCTCCTAGCCGACCAACCTCGGTACAATCTAAGCACGAACTTCAACTACAAGAAGGACAAGGTCACCGCCTCCCTTCAGCTAGGAGCAGGACACGGTGGCTTCCTCGGGTATTTCAACAGCTACCGCACCTATCCCAAGCAAGGCACTTACTCGGCGAGCGAAACGAGCTTTACGGGAAAGAATAGCTACTTCAATGTCCGAGCAGGCCTCGACTATGCCTTCACGCCAGAGCTAACTCTGGGTCTCAATCTCTCCTACACACCAGAGAAAGACCGCCCCGTTCGTCAGAATGACACACGTGATTACCGCATCGCACCCAATGGCTCGCTAGAGCTACTGCGCTCCCTCCCTGGCACAGCCGATGAGCTAGAGAAGGGCTCCTACACGTCTGCGAACGTCCATCTAGAGAAGACCTTCAAGGGAACTCCCAAGCGTCGCTTCTCTTGGGATCTAGACTTCGCTGGCTATCGCGAAGAGGAGGGGCGTAACTTCACCTCCCGTGGCTTCACCCCACAGGGAGCTCTCATCCCTGGATCAGACTTCCGATTCAACAGCACGACCAACCAGCGCACCGACTCCTATATCACCAGCCTAGACTATACCGAGCCTCTCGGCAAGGGAACCCTCTCCTTCGGAGCGAAAGGCACCTGGACACGTACACGTAACACGAACGACTACGATGCTCTAAGTACGATCGGCGAGCGCCACGACAAGATCCTCTTCGATGAGCACGTCTATGCCCTCTATGCCGACCTTAACCAGCCCCTCTCAGCGAAGTGGAGTCTGCGCTCAGGACTGCGTATGGAGTACACCCACACCGCTGGGGAGAATAACGGACGACGTCTAGAGAATCTCCGGAGCTACCTCAACGTCTTCCCCACGCTCTTCATCGGCTACAACCCGAATGAGCGGCATGCCTTCAGCCTAGATGCTACCGTCCGCCTCAATCGCCCACACTTCAGCCAACTCTCTCCCTTCCCTCACTATGAGAATCAGTACAGCACTCTGATCGGCAAGGAGGATCTTCGTGCCTCGAAGCGTGCCCATCTAGCACTGGGATATACCTTCTTAGGTGTACTGAACTTCCAGCTCGGTGGTGGCTATCTCTGGGATGGCATCACCCAAGTCGTACGCTTAGACCCGACGACGAACCAAGGAAGCTACACCCACGAGAATGCCGAGAAGACCTGGACATTCGGGCTAGAGAATAGTTTCTTCTTCAATAGGATCAGCTTCTTCCAGACCTATATCTCCCAGCGAGTGTGGTACTCCGACACCAAGATCGGCTCCGAAAGCGCCTCCCTCTATGGTGGATCGAAGGTGAGCTACCGTGTCAACATGAACAACACGTTCTTCTTCAACCGAAGCAAGACCTTCCAAGGCACGTGCTATATATCCTATGGTACTCCACGCTATGAGGGGGGATTCCATATCTCCCATATCGTATCTGCCGGGGTAGGACTCTCCTACACCCTACTCCAAGGCAAGCTCCGTATAGCCTCTGACCTCTACAACCTAGTGACCTCGGATAACAACTCGAAGATCGAGACACCAGACTATCGACTGAATATCATCAATAGCAATAATTATCGCTACTTCTCCCTCAGCCTCTCCTACTCCTTCGGTGCTTCCATACAGCGTAAGGAGGGTGGCAAGAATGCTCAGGAGCTACGCTCACGTATGTAATCGCTCAGATTACCCCTCCATCCTATCGACAAGATAGAGCCAAGCCTCCCGCCGTCCTCTACCTAAGGCACGGCGGGAGGCTCTCGTCTTCGCCACGAACCCAGGTAGATACCCGCTTTTTCGTATCTTTGAGCCACATAACTCATCATCGTATAGTCCCATCCAAATAGATCTATATTAAGTGGAAGCTGTAGCCTCTTCACCTTTTCATCGTTACCTCCGTTCGGCCGGTCCATGGCTCGGGGTAGCGATCTTCTTTGTTTTTCTAGCCCTGAGCTACTTCGCTCCCGCTGTATTCGAGGGGAGAGAGCTCTTCCAGCAGGACGTCGCTGGAGCCAGTGGCAATGCCTCCGACGTCTATCGTCATATGGAGGCTACGGGAGGAGCCTTCTCCTACTGGACGAATAGTCTCTTCGGGGGAATGCCGATGTATCAGATCGCTCCCTCTTACCCCTCCGTAGGCATCATTCGCACGATCCAAGATCTGCTGACCCTACAGTGGCCTCTGAACTTACTCCCAGGCTACAGCTGGCTACTCTTCGCGATGCTAGGAGGATTCTACCTCTTCATGCGAAGCCTACGTATGGATCGTCTCCCTGCAGTGCTCGGGGCGATCATGTGGACGTTCTCTAGCTACTTCATCATCCTGATCACAGCTGGTCATATTTGGAAGCTGATGACGCTTTGCTTCATCCCTCCTACGATCGCTGGCATCATCTATATCTACCGAGGAGCATATCTACGTGGAGGTGCTTTGACGGCTCTTTTTGCGGCTTTGCAGATCCTGTCGAACCACGTACAGATGAGCTATTACTTTGCCTTCCTTATCCTCTTCCTCATCATTGGCTACCTCGTAGAGGCGATACGTACCCACACGTTGGGACGCTTCCTGAAGGCTACGGCTGTCCTCATAGGTGCTGGGATCATCGCCATCGGCATCAACAGCTCCAATCTCTACCACACTTATGAGTATGGGCAGGAGACGATCCGTGGAGGTAGCGAGCTTACTCCGCTTCCTAGCCAAGACGGCAAGCAAGCAGAAGCCAATGCTCAAGGACTCGACAAGGACTATATCACCGCATGGAGCTATGGCAAGGGAGAGACATTCACCTTCCTTATCCCAAACCTCTATGGAGGTGCCTCAGGCTATCTAGCCGAAGATGCTTCCGCTATGGAGCAGGCTAAGCCAGAGTACCGAGAGATCATCGGTGGGATGAACCATTACTGGGGAGATCAACCCTTCACAGCGGGTCCCGTTTATGTAGGGGCATTTGTTCTCTTCCTCTTCCTCCTTGGAGTCTTCAAAGTACAAGGCACCCTCAAGTGGACACTACTAGCTGGGACGATCTTCTCGATCGCCCTAGCTTGGGGACATAACCTGATGTGGCTCTCCGACCTCTTCATCGACTACATCCCCCTATATAATAAGTTCCGTACAGTCTCCTCCATCCTCGTCATAGCAGAGTTCACCATCCCTGCTCTTGCCGTACTTGCATTGGTGCAGTTTGTACGTGATCCGAAGGCATTCCTAGGTGATCATGTTGCCCTAGGAGTAAGTCTAGCATTGACTCTTCTACCCTGCCTCATCCTCTGGCTCATGCCTAGCACCTTCCTCGGACTTATCAGTGGGGGAGAGCAGGAGATGTTCCGCCAGGCTATGGGCAATAGCGAGCTTCCCGTAGCTGCTATCCTTGGCAATCTAAAGGAGGTGCGTGCGAGCATCGTATCAGCAGATGCTCTTCGCTCGGCATTCATCATCCTCCTAAGCCTCGGTATCTGCTACCTCTATGCTATAGGGAAGCTCAAGCAGAGCTTACTCTATCTCCTACTCGGTGGTATCACGCTCGCAGACCTCTGGCTCGTAGACAAGAGATACCTAAACGATGATCTCTTCATCGACAAGGCTAGCGTCGAAGCGCAGGCACGCCCCGTAACCGAAGTGGACAAAGCTATCAATGCCGACAAGGATCCGCACTACCGTGTGATGAATCTCGCAGTAAATAGCTTCAACGATGCTACCACGAGTGCCAACCACCGAAGCATCGGGGGCTACCACGCCGCTAAGCTCCGTCGCTACCAAGACCTCATCGAGCGTCAGCTAGCGAAGCAGAACATGCAGGTGTACAACATGCTTGACACTCGCTACTTCATCTTTGCAGATAAGGAGCATGGCTTACAATATCAGCATAACCCTGATGCCTTCGGCGCTGCATGGTTTGTCGATCGCATCGAATGGGTTGATACAGCTGATGCAGAGATGGCAGCTCTTGATAGTACAGACCTCCGTCATGTGGCAGTGGTTGATAAGTCCTTCCAATCCTTACTCCCGACGTATCAGCCTGTATCTACTCAAGTGAGTGCAGATAGCCTTGGTAGTACACACTCCGTCACGCTACAGTCCTATACGCCCAGCGAAGCCAAGTATCAAGTGGAGACTAAGGAGCCCCGTCTCTTAGTCTTCTCAGAGATCTATTATCCTCATGGCTGGCATCTCCGTATCGATGGGGATAAGGAGCTTCCTCTCCTACGAGCCAACTACACCCTTCGTGCAGCTTATATCCCAGCAGGGAAGCACGAGCTGACGATGGTCTTCGATCCCAAGTCCATTCATACGACTGAGACTGTCGCCAGCATCAGTACAGGGGTACTCCTCCTACTGCTTCTCTCTGCCTTCCTTGCTCCCTTGCTACAGCGTAAACGAAAGGGCGTAAACACAGCTAGCTAATCCGTAACCTATCCAATATTATTCTATTCATCGTAATGACTAAGCAAGTAATCACCCTGGCACTCGCTTCGTCAGCGCTTCTCCTGGTGGGAAGTAGCTGTAGCCAGAAGCTCCGTTCGATGACGGCAGATCAAGTGAAGGCAACTCCTCAGCCTCTCGAGCTCGTCGGAGGTAAGGTACCTGTAGCCGTGCATCTCACCTTCCCTGCCAAGTGGTTCCCTAAGAATGCCGTACTCACTGTCGAGCCCATCCTTCGCTACCAAGGAGGAGAAAAGTGGGGCACGGGTATCTCTTTCCAAGGAGAAAAGGTCTACGGCAACGACCGTATCGTCTACTACGCTAACGGATCGAACAACACCGTGAACTTCGTCCTGCCCTATGTCCCCACTATGGCAAAGAGTGAGCTCTACCTGAGCTTCAAGGGTAAGCAAGGAAGTAAGACGGTCAAGCTACCCGAGCTGAAGGTCGCCGATGGGGTGATCTCTACCGAAGCTCTAGCGACACTCGATGGCGTATCACCAGTGATCGCTCCAGATGGATTCCAGCGTATCGTCAAGGAGGCCTATGATGCGAACATCATGTTCCAAATCCAGCAGGCTAACGTCCGCTCTAGCGAACTCAACAAGGACGAGGTACAGGAGTGGAAGTACACCGTACAGAACGCTAAGGAAACCCCTAACCAGCGTGTCTCTGTCGAGGTACAGGCCTATGCTTCGCCCGATGGAGGTAAGGAGCTCAACGAGAAGCTTAGTGCTAACCGTGAAAAGAATACCACGGCTAAGCTCAAGAGCGAGTTTAAGCAGCAGAAGATAGCTGACGTAGCTATCGACGCACACTATACGGCACAAGACTGGGAAGGCTTTAAGCAGCTCGTCGAGAAGAGTGACTTCCAAGACAAGGATCTCGTCCTACGTGTACTCAGCATGTACCCCGATCCCGAGCAGCGTGAGCGTGAGATCCGAAATATCTCTGCCGTCTTCAGCAAGCTAGCTGACGAAGTACTACCTAAGCTCCGTCGCTCTCGCCTCATCGCTAACGTGCAGATCATCGGGAAGAGCGATGAAGAGATCCAGCAGATGCTCGAGAAGTATCCTAGCGCACTCACAGTCGAAGAGCTTCTCTACTCAGCTACCCTCACTGACGACGTCCAGCAGAAGGAGAATATCTACAAGATCGTCATGCAGAAGTACCCTAAGGACTACCGTGCCTATAATAACGTAGGGGCACTCTGCCTCCAGCGTGGTGACTACGAAGCTGCTCGTATCTGGCTCGATCGTGCTCTCCAGCGCAAGGACAATCCAGAGTCTAAGGTCTCTCTCGGTCTACTCGCTCTCAAGGATGGTGATCTAACTAAGGCTACCAACCTAATAGCTGAAGGAAGCGCCCTCCCAGGTGCTGGTGATGTCCTAGGCTACCTCTACCTACGTCAGGGAGAATATGCCAAGGCAGCTACCGCCTATGGTGATATCGCTACGAACAATGCTGCGGTGGCTCAGATCCTCGCTCGTAACTATAGCAAGGCGATCCAGGCACTCGAAGGCGTGAAGAATCCTACGGCGATCACAGATTACCTACGTGCAGTCGTCGCTGCTCGTATGGGTGACAGCCGTCTAGCCCTCTCCTCTCTACAGAAGGCTATTCAGAAGAATCCTAGCCTAAGCACCCAACTAGACTACGACCTCGAGTTCGCAGGTCTGCGCGGGCTGAAGGACTTCCAGTCGCTCATCGGCACCCACTAAGCACATACCGACCATATCCATAACGAAGCACCCCCGAGACTCTAAGCTAGAGTCTCGGGGGTGCTTCGTTATGGATTTCTACAGCGAGTAGAGTAGCCTACTTCAGGTGCAGTCCATTGAGGTAAGCCGAGGCAGGCATTGCCTTCTTCCCTGCGGGCTGCAGCGTGAGGATACGTAGACGCCCTGATGCCGTCTGAATCTCTACCCCTGCCTTCCCGACGAGATGTAGTGAGCCAAGGGGAGAAGCCTCCGTTGGCGCTAGGGGCTCACCAAGCTCAGTAGCTAAGATCTTGAAGACAGCGGGTTCCTGCCCAGGGAACTGTAGGGTCGCCCACGCCGCAGGATAAGGTGAGAGTCCACGCACTTGATTGTGCAGCTCTTGGGCTGTGGATGTCCACCGAAGCTCGGTATTCTCCTTGGTGAGCTTGGGGGCCGAAGTAGGAGTGATGTCGTAGGAGCTTTGGGTTTGCGCCTGAGGTTCTTCATCCTGGAGGAAAAGGTCCACGGTCTTCACTAGGGTCTCTGCCCCAAGGTACATCAGAGCATCATGTACCTTCCCCACGTTGTCCTCTGGAGCGATAGGCAGACGAGCCTGTAGGAGGATGTCTCCCGTATCTAGCTCATGTCGTAGGCGGAAGGTCGTCACCCCCGTCTCGGTCTCTCCCCGTATGATCGCCCAGTGGATAGGTGCAGCCCCTCGGTAGCGAGGCAGGAGGGAGCCGTGCAGATTGATCGTACCGAAGCGAGGTAGACTCCATACCACCTCGGGGAGCATGCGAAAGGCGACGACGATCCCTAGGTCTATACGTAGCTCATGCAGGCGAGAGATGAAGGCTTCGTCCTTGAGTCGCTCGGGCTGGAGCACTTCGATCCCCACCTCCCGAGCATAGGTCTTGATAGAGCTCTCTCGGAGCTTCTGCCCACGACCAGCGGGCTTATCAGGCATGGTCACCACAGCGACGATGTGGTAGCCCCCTTCGACGAGAGCTTGGAGAGAGGGCAGTGCAAAGTCTGCTGTCGCCATATAGAGGATACGGAGGTCTTCTTTCTTCATTCGATGGATCTTCTTTTGTCTTTAAGTTGGGGCAAAGCTACGAAGAATTGCCTGCACCGCCAGCCATCATCCTAGCAGCTGGACACACACTGCCTATCCTCCATACGGTGTATGTCTAGTCTAGCCGATCCCCCTCCTCCCTAGCATCCATTAGGCACAATATACGTAACGGGTGAGTCACTATATACCCAACAGAACCAACACAATATACCTAACAGAATGAATACAATATACCCAACCAGCTAGGGGAAACCGACCTACCTAAAGAAGAGGATAAAAGAAGCTTTTCTCGAATATAAATCCCTACTTGTTGGTATTTCAATAGCGGAACGGTCGGGCTACCTTTGCACTCGCTAAATAGCGCCTCTAGTTGGCTGATCTTGATAGGAGTATAGATAGGCTCCTTATCCCCAATATATAGAGCCGAGCTAGAGACAGGAACGCAACGACCCACGATATTTGATATAGATATGTACCCTCTCTCTAGACGACTCCTCGTAGTCGTCTCTCTGAGCGCCTGCTCTAGCCTTGCTTATGCGCAAGAGCGTAGCCAGCTAGACAGCCTCACCGACGGACAAGACAGTATCCACCGCATGGAGCAGGTGGTCGTCCATGCCCGGCAGATGCTCGGCAGTAAATTCGAAGCCCGTAACCGCACGGGATCAGCCTATTACCTCTCCCCCAAGGAGCTGGCCAAGTTCGGCTACACCGATATTAGCCGTATGCTACGAGCCGTACCAGGTGTCAATATCTACGAGGAGGATGGCTTCGGACTAAGACCCAATATCAGTCTCCGTGGTACGAAGGCAGAGCGAAGTGAGCGTATCTCCTTGATGGAGGACGGCATCCTCGCTGCCCCCGCCCCCTATGCAGCTCCTGCGGCCTACTACTTCCCTAATGCTGCACGTATGCATGCCATCGAGGTGCTCAAGGGAAGTAGTCAGGTACAGTACGGCCCCTTCACGACCGGCGGAGCCGTGAATCTCGTATCTACACCCATCCCTACTCGATTCAAGGCTGGTCTACGTGCCAGCTACGGGAGCTATGGTACCTTCAATAGCTATGCCCACATCGGGAGCGATAGCCGACACTTCGGCTACCTCGTAGAGTATCTCCGCTATCAGTCCAAGGGCTTCCGCCGAGATATACCCGATGAGCGCACAGGCTTCTACCGCAATGACATCGTCGGGAAGCTCCGTCTCCACACGGCCCCCGAGACCAGCATCCAGCAGGCGCTAGAGCTCAAGCTAGGCTTTGCTAACGAGCACTCCGATGAGAGCTACGTAGGGCTTAGCGCCACAGACTTCGCTCGTCAGCCCTACCTCCGCTACCGAGGAGCACAGATGGACGAGATGCGTACTCGACACTGGCAGTCGGCTCTAACCTACCTACTGGACTTCTCCCATGGGCTACGACTGACGACAAGTGCCTATTACAACTACTTCTGGCGTAACTGGTATAAGCTCAATGACGTACGCATCGGCTACCGCACAGGCGAGAAGCGCACCATCGAGCAAATACTTGCCGATCCCGAAGCGAGTGCCGACTACTTCGCCATCCTCACAGGGGTGAAGGATGCAGACGGAGAAGCTCTCCTCATGCACGCTAACCAGCGCTCCTACCACTCACGAGGTATCCAGACGAAGCTCGAGTATCGTCTCCCACTCCTCTCAGGTATGCTTGATCTCGAGGCAGGAGCACGCTACCACGCTGACCTCGAAGATCGCTTCCAGCACGAAGACAGCTACGCCATGCATGGCGGACGGATGGAGCTCTACCGAGCAGGTCTCCCTGGCAATCAGAGCAACCGCATCACCACAGCGCACGCCTTCGCCTCCTATCTCCTAGGGAAGTGGAGCAATGGACGCTGGACCCTCACTGCAGGGCTACGCCTAGAGGATGTAGATCTGATCAAGCGAGACTATACCGTAAAGGATCCCCGACGTACGGGACATCTACGCATCGATGGCTCTAACCATGCTACGGCCCTACTCCCTAGCTTCGGAGTGAACTACAAGCTCCTACGCCCTCTCTCTATCTTCGCAGGTATCCATCAGGGATTTGCTCCTCCCAGCGTCTTGACCTACTATCGTCAGAAGGCAGAGAAGAGTATCAACCTCGAGGCGGGTCTTCGTCTATCTACTCCGACCCTCAAGGTCGAGGCCATCGCCTACCACAATGCCTATAGCAATATGCTCGGCAGTGACCTCGCTGCCGCAGGGGGACAAGGGACGCTCGATCAATTCGCTGTAGGAGCAGCCCGAGTACAAGGGTTCGAGTTCCTCGCCTCATGGCTACCTATCCCTCAGGCGTGGAAGTGGCAACTCCCGTTACAGGTTAGCTACACCTTCACCGACACGGAGATGAAGAACGAATTCTACTCCTCCGCTTGGGGGCAGGTCTATCCTGGGGATGAACTACCCTACATCTACCGTCATGCGCTCAATGCCCAGTTAGGCATCGAGTACCGAGGCTGGGAAGCGAACCTCACGATGCGCTACAATGGCGCCATGCGCACACAGCCTGGGCAAGGACAGCTCGCTGAGCTTCATCAGATCCCAGCGCACACGATCCTCGATGCCTCGATCAAGGTACAGGTGAACAAGCACCTGACACTCACTGCCAATGCCGTGAACCTCATGAACAAGGCCTACCTCACGAGCCGTCACCCAGCCGGACTTCGCGCAGGACATCCCTTCGGTATCTATGGAGGCTTCCGCCTCTCGCTCTAACTTGGCCTCTCTCACGTCTATGAACATACGTTTGCTTACTCTCTCTCGAGGACAGCTTCGCCAGCTCATCTTAGTCTTCCTCCTACTCATCCCTACAGCCCTATCGGCACAGTTACAGACCTTCACCGGCCTTGTACGTAGCGCGCAGGGTGAAGCGCTACGAGGGGTGACGATCCGCCTACTAGGTACACAGCGAGGAGCTGTCACCGATGCCTCGGGACACTTCACTCTCTCAGCAAGCATCGGCGACTCTATTCAGGTCTCTAGTGTCGGGATGGTCACTCGCCGGCTACGCCTTAGCCAGCCACGTCTCACGATCATCCTACACGAGGATAGCCGTCTAGTCGACGAGGTCGTCGTCACCGGCTATCAGAAGATCCGTAGCCGTGTCTATACTGGAGCTGCGACCTCTGTGAAGATGAAGGATATTCACCAAGAGGGGACACAGGACATCACCCGTATGCTCGAGGGGCGTGTCCCTGGGCTCTCTGTACAGAGTGTCTCAGGCACCTTCGGCACCGCTCCCCGCCTCAATATCCGAGGAGGAGCATCGATCCTCGGGAATGTCCAGCCCCTCTGGGTCATCGATGGAGCAGTCTATGAGGATCTCATACATCTCTCCCTCGATCAGCTAGCATCAGGGGATGCAGCGACACTCATCGGATCAGCCGTAGCTGGTCTTAACCCTGCAGACATCCAAGACATTCAGGTGCTCAAGGATGCCTCGGCCACCTCGATCTACGGAGCACGTGCGCTCAATGGGGTCATCGTCATCACCACCAAATCAGGGAAGCGTAATAGTCCACTCCGTATCCAGTATAGCACAGAGAATACCTTCCGCTTCCGTCCCAGCTATCGTTCCTTCGACCTACTCGACTCACAGGAGACCATGGGTGTCTATCAAGAGATGCAGGAGAAGGGTTACTTTGATCTTAACAATACGCTCTACGGACGACGTAGCGGAGTCTATCACTTACTAAATCAGGCGCTCCAGCAGTACGACCCCAGCACAGGTGCCTATCGTCTAGCCAACACGCCCGAAGCCCGAAGAGCCTTCCTAGAGCGCCATGAGCGAGCTAATACGGACTGGTTCAAGGAGCTCTTCCGACTCACCCCGACCACCAGCCACACCGTGAGCTTCACTGCCGGGGGGAAACACAGCGCCTCCTATGCCTCTCTAGGCTTCTATCACGATGGTGGATGGACGATCGCAGACCAAGTACAGCGCTTCACGGCTCACCTCAAGCAGGACTTCTTCCTCGGTGACCGCTGGCAGATCAGCCTATCAGGGCAGGGGAATATCCGTTCGCAGCGTGCCCCTGGCACACTCCCTCAGCGAGCCAATACGACACTCGGTGTCTTCGAGCGAGACTTCGATATCAACCCCTTCTCCTATGCCCTGGGGACAACACGGACGCTCCTCCCTGATGAATACTACCGCAATAACTGGGCTCCATTCAACATATTCAATGAGTACAAGGCCAACCATCTTGACATTCGCCTTGTAGACTTCAAGACACAGCTCGAGGCAAGCTACAAGATCCTCCCAGGACTAGATGCTCGTGCTCTCATGGCTATCCGTAGTGCATCTACGACGACACGACATGAGATCACCGAGCGCTCTAACCAGATCTTAGCTTACCGTGCGATGGAGACTCCAGAGGTCGCCCGAGCCAACACCTATCTCCTGCACGACCCTGCCCATCCAGAGCTTCTACCCAAGAGCCCCCTTCCTGCTGGCGGAATGCTCATGCAGGGAGAGAATAGCCTACGCAGCTACCTCCTTCGTCTAGCGGTAGACTATGATAAGCACTGGGGCAACCACGATCTCAAAGCCTTTGCCTTCACCGAGCTACGTGCCGCAGAGCGGACCTCTACTCCCTTCTCTGGCTATGGCATCCTCTACAATCGTGGAGGACAAATCCTCCCCTCACCTGGGATCTTTGAAAAGCTCAGCCAAGAGAATAAGAGCTACTTCTCTGACACTCGCTATACAGACCGAGGGGTGACTTTCTCGGCAAGTACCACCTATGGCTACGCAGGACGCTATATCGCCCATGCCCTGATCAACCTCGAGGGCTCCAATGCCTCAGGGGGACGCTCCCATACACAGTGGCTACCGACATGGAATATCGGAGCGAAATGGAACATCGATAAGGAGTCCTTCTTCTCCCTATCCTCTGCCCTCAGTCATCTTGCCCTACGATTAAGCTACGGGCTGACAGCGAAGATGAACGAAGAGGCCATCAATGCGCAAGCGATCTACCAGGGCGGACTTACCCAGTCTGTACCCTATGCTGATCGCGAGCGACTACTGAAGATCCTTCATCTAGAGAACCGAGATCTCACATGGGAAAAGATGTACGAGCTGAATGCAGGGATAGAGGCAGCCTTTCTCAATGGTCGCCTTCGTGCGACGATAGATCTCTATCAGCGCAATGCCTTTGACTTGATCGACCTCGTCCGCACATCGGGTGTCGGTGGGCAGTATTATAAGTATGCGAACTTCGGTGATATGCGTACCCGAGGGATGGAGCTATCGCTAAGCTCGGATAACATCCGCTCGGAGCATTTCTCTTGGAGTAGCACACTCTCTCTAAGCTGGATGAACCAGCAGATCACTCGCCTCCGTAATACGCCCAATGCATTAGATCTCGTAGCCGGTCGTGGTCGTGGCAACCTCGTAGGCTTCCCCAAAGGCTCTCTCTTCTCCTACAACTTCCAGGGACTCAATAGTCATGGTCTACCGACATTTGACTTCGGCCTCTACCCCCTAAACAGAGGGGAAGAATCCCGCATCTATGGAGCTGACTTTGGAGATACCCAGTACACGAAGAGCTATCTGACCTATCACGGACCTATCGAGCCACAGATCATCGGAGGGCTATCCAATACCTTCCGCTACCGAGACTGGGACTTCACCTTCTTCCTGACAGCACAGGCTGGGCACAAGCTGCGCCTTAACCCGACCTTCGACCCAACCTATGGTGACCTCAATGTCTTCGGAGGTATGTGGCGTGACCGCTGGCTCAATCCTGGAGATGAGCGCTTCACCGATGTACCTACTCTACCAGCTCAGTCTCTAATCCAAGCCGTCGGCAAGGAGAATATCGAGCGAGCCTACAGCACGTACAACTACTCTCAGCTGCGTGTCGCTGACGGGAGCTTCATCCGCCTCAAGCACGTCTCTCTCGGCTATCGCCTGCCAGCCTCGGTAGCACGCCAACTTCACCTCCAGTCTGCCAAGATCCAGGTCAGTCTGACGAACCCCTTCCTCCTCTACTCGGATAAGCGCCTACACGGACAAGATCCTGAGTTCTTCCGTTCGGGTGGAGTTTCCCTACCTACACCTCGCCAGTGTACCTTCACTCTCCAACTAGGGCTCTAGCCTCTGCTTCACTTCGACACCAATGATGTCAATGAAACGCCTTCTTTTCACCCTCCTCAGTGTAGGGGTCCTCACCAGCTGTCAGCACTACTTAGATAAAACTCCTAATAGTGCCCACAGCATCCAGATCACGAGCGAGGAAGATCTACAGGAGCTTCTTACGGGAGCTTATCCACGAGCCAGCTACATCCCCTTCCTAGAGCCTCGCACCGACAACGTCGAGGAGCGTGTCGGCGGAGTACAGTCTCGCCTTGGGGAGACAATGTACTTCTGGGAGGACTACGACCAAGAGGATCTCGATACTCCTCTGAACTACTGGCTCTCCTGCTATCAGGGTATCGCTCAGGCGAACCAAGTCCTTGAGTCGCTAGCTACATTCCCTAAGACAGCTCGTACGAGAGCTCTCTATGGTGAAGCCTTTCTCCTAAGAGCTTACCTGCACTTCATGCTGGTGAATATCTGGTCTGCACCCTATGGACGCAGTGTCGATAGTCCAGGCATCCCCTACCTCACCCGCCCAGAGAAGCATGCTTTTGCTACTCAGGGACGCAGTACAGTCTCAGCAGTCTATGATCTGATCGAGCAAGATCTACGCCGGGGTATCACGCTGGTGAGTGATGACTACTACGCACAGCCTAAGCGTCACTTCAACAAGCAGGCGGCCTATGCCTTTGCCTCACGGTTCTATCTGATGAAGGGGGACTGGGAGCAGGTCATCACCTATGCTGACTACGTCCTCGCAGGCAATCCTGGACACCTACTTCGTCCCTGGATCCACTTGCAAGAGGAGTATAGCGAGCGTCGTGGTCGTCTCTTTGAGAGCTATACTTCGACAGCCTCTCCATCCAACCTCTTACTCGCCTCCACCGAGTCTCGCCTAGCTCGTAGTATCGGGACTGACCGCTATGGATCCACGATCGCAAGCATCGACCGCATCTTTAAGCAGAAAACTATCAAGGATGATGATCAGTCAGGGGATGCAACCCTGATCTATCCCTTCATCTACGCACCTGCTCCCTATCGCACGACACGCTATCTAGCGAAGTTCGACGAGCGCTCCACCCTTAGCGAGACCTCGGAGACACATCCACGAGGACTAGCTGTGACGAATGTACTCTTGAGCGCAGACGAAGTACTCCTCAACCGAATGGAGGCCTACACCATGCTCAAGCGGTATGAAGAGGCTATTCGGGATCTGAAGACCTATACCCTGTACAAGTTCGGCTATGAGCCTGCTGTACTGAATGACCGCTATACCCAAGGCTCGACCTCTCGCTACGAGAGCTATGCTCCATTCTATGGCTTGACGGTCCAGCAACTTCCGATGATCCATACGATCCTCCACCTGCGACAGATGGAGTTCTTTGAGGAGGGCCTACGCTGGTTTGACATTCGACGCTTCAATATCGAAGTCACCCGATCCTCTCGCAGCTCCTTCTATCGCCCCCTGAAGAAGAACGACCCACGCCAGCTCCTCCAGCTCCCAGAGGAAGCCATCGCCGCTGGTCTCCCAGCCAATCCCAGAGAGGGCGTCAATCATCTCATCCATCACTAAGGCTCTTCCTCCCACATGAAGTACGTCTATATCTCGCTCCTCGCTCTCCTCTCGCTGTCGGCCTGCCGATCAGAGCGTCTCGATGAGCAGAGCATCCTCAATAAGACTGCACCCGCCAGTGAGCTAGATCGCTGGTGTCAGGAGCACATCACCACACCCTACCAAGCCGAAGTCATCTATCGCTGGGAGCCACACAGAAGTCATCAGTCGAGCTATACCTACCCTCCTAAAGAGAGTCAGGTACGCCCTGCTCTGGAGTGCCTAGAGGCGACCGTGCTACGTCTGTATCGAGATAAGAATCTCTTTGCCTCACAGGGCTTCCTCCCCGAGGCACCCTTGCTCCGCATCTACCTATACGGTGGAGGACAGATCGATGGACGGGGAGTCGATCTACCTTTTGACCGAAGCAAGCCAGCCATCGAGCTACACCTCTACCACATTGATCGCTTCGATCCGACTAAGGAAGTCGAAGTCTACCGCCTCATCCGTAGTGCTCAGCACCAAATCGGGCGTCACCTGCTGGATCTACGTCCAGCCGATCTGGCGAAGTTCATTCCTTTTAGCCAGAAGAACTATACTGATGGAGATACCTCCCCCTTCTCCGACGCGCTCCGAAGCTACCTCTCTCGCCCAGACCAGCTACGTGAGGGGCTAGGTCCGAACCGCTATGCCTGGTCTCGAGGCTTCTATTCGATCTACGGGATGCTGGGTGCTGAGGTAGATCTAGCTGAGACCTACAGCGTGACACTCACGGAGACTCCGAATAGTCTCTCTGCCATGGAGACGGATGCTGCCCGCCCTGACGAAGCGGAAGGTGATCCCGTGGCACAGGCTCGCTATGCCCAAGAAGCCCGAGAGGCTCATGCCGCCCTCGTGGCGAAGCGTGCTTTCCTCAACGATTACTTCACCACGACTTGGCGCTTCCCGCTCTATCGTCTCCAGCTCGGTAGCCTCACCCTGATGAATCAATATCTCTCTGCCCATGCTACGCCAAAGCCTTAGACTAGCTCTCCTCTTGGTTGGGCTAAGCCTGCTCACCTCTTGTCGGGAAGAGAAGCCTGTCTTCTCCTCCACACCGACAGCTCGCAGTATCGAGCGCATTGACTCTCTGCATCAGGTACTCACGAGTGCTCCCGAGGGGTGGGAGATGCTTTACTTCCCTAAGACCGACTCGCTCCTTTTCGCAGATACTCGTGCTAGCCTAGATCAGCATAAGTTCCCTAACCAGCTCGGCTATGGAGGCTTCTACTTCCAGCTAACGTTCACTCCGGATGGCAAGGCAAGTCTCCGAGGAGACTATACCGATGGATCGGCTAAGCAAGCTCAGACCATCAGCTACAGCCTGACTCAGGGTGGGATGACACGTCTCAGCTTCACCTCTGGGAGCTACCTCACACAGCTCATCGGAGAGGGCTTCGAGGGGGAACTAGACTTCCTCTTTCAGGGTACCGATGCAGATGGTCGTCTGGTCTTCCTGAGTAGCAAGACGATACAGCCTGCCCAAAGCTACTTCCTCCTACGTCGTGTCCGCACTAGCGACACCTCAGAGAGTCGCCTAAAGCATGCTGAGGAAAATCGTAAGCACTTCGAATCCATGCGCAATCCTCAGCTAACGATCCGCCAAGGGGGGCGTATATACTTCCGCAGTGACTACATCACGAAGTATAGCTCACGTGGTGATCTGACCAGCTACGGACGAAACATGGTCCGTCAGCGCTATGCTCTCTTCACGAATGTCCAGCGTAAGGCACTCGTACCCGATGGTCCGCCACGGGCTATCGGCGGGCTTGGCTCGGGCTATGTAGGTACTCCTGAGGGGCTAACCTTCCTCTCGGGGATTCGTCTCGATAGCCAACGTATCTTCTCGGACTTTGTCCGTCAGGGCGATCGCTATATCTGTGAGCTCGTTCGGGTCTATGATCCCCAGTGGCGCACCCTACGTCTCGTCAGCAGACATCTACATCCCGAGGGGGAAGAGACGGGTCTGGTGGCAGAGATCTATGACGATCCTAATCTCTCCTATGACTACTACTAAGCTTATGAAGCTACCTTATAGTGCCCTCCTTGGGCTTCTTCTCGCTCTGAGTGCCTGCTCTCGTATGCCGATAGATCCCCCACAGGAGGACTATGATAAGCTCTTCCCCTTCCAGGGTGCAGAGCGACCTGCCCCTCGCTATGAGGAGATGATCGCCCGACTTGGCAATCCCGAGACGACACCAGCGACCTTCGTCTACCCCGGGGTAAGCATCCCAGGTCTCCAGCGTAGCTATGACGTCACCCTCACCTACACCTTTGCCGAGCCGGCAGGTCTTAGTCAGGGCGGAGGACTAAACCCTCAAAATCAAGTAGACTCCCACGTCCTCATCCGCTATGTCGGTGCTGACAAGCAGCTCCATACGCTGGGCTCGGCAAAGGAGTTTACCGGTAAATCTCGACTCATCAACGATGGCAACCCCCATGAGCTCACCTTCACGCTCACGACAGGGCAGCCTCTCTACCTCTTGGTATCGGGATTCGCTACCCGTGGTACAACTATCAGTGCCTCACTTCATGCGATCTCTCAGGACAAGATCTTCTCAACTCCCGTCTTAGCCACACGACAGACGCAGAATGCTGATGAGGGCGAAGCACGCCTGCCTAGTCCCTACTGTCAGTACATCATCCTCCCCTAAGCCCTATGCTCCGCTTCATCAAGCCCCTCTACGGGGGATTCATCCTACTCGCCTGTCTCGGAGCTACGAGCTCCTGTACCCATTGGTCAGGCGAAGTCCTCGAGTCGCAGTACCAATACCCTATCGTACCCGATCCCGTCTATAGCTTCCAGCGAGAGGGTGCTAGCAGTGTCGATACGCAGCTGTCTCAGCGAGTGGCCTCGGCGAGCAATGTCCTCTACAGTCGCTTCCTACGTCTATCCTATCTATATAGCGAGCGAAGCTGGACAGAGCTTGTGAGCCTCTTCGACCAAGGTGGAAATAATCAGATCGCCCTACGTCCCCTCCTCGTCACATCATCGGTGCGTCAGGGGGAGCGAGCTCGCTATCTCTCGGACTTTACGAAGATCCTAGAGCAAGCTCGGGAAGCTGCTGGCTATGAGAACGGCATGTACTCCACCACACGATACCATCGCTCTGCCTCGGCAGGGGTCACTGGCTTCGTCGGATTCGGCCAGGGTGATGACGACAGAGTCTTCGTTACTGGACTGGGACTTGCACCTGGCGAGCAGTACCGAGGTATGCTCCTCGGGGCGATCCACCTCGATCGGCTTCTCTGGGTCGATCTCGAGGAAGAGATGCTACGTGACTCTGCCCTCATCAAGGCACACGAAAACCTCGTCCTCCTAGCAGGTCACAACTATACCGAGCTAGAGCATCGCTGGGATGAGGCCTATGGCTTCTACACCGAGCTAGAGCGAGAGGTGCAGTCGACGACGCTCTCCGACCTACCAGGGATAGGCACTCGGATCCATGATGCCTTCGCTCTTGGGCGAAGAGCCATCACAGAGTACCGCTATCAGGAGGCCTTAGCGCACCTCAAGACCATCCGTCAGCTCATCTCCCAGGTAGTCGCTCGGCGAGCCATCGAGGAGCTTTACGGGCGAAACACCCAGGCGAATCTCGAGGAAGCTCCACGTCAGGCCTTCCGATTTATCTCCCGAGGGGTGGGCTTCGTCTATGCACTTCAGTTTACACGCCGTCCTTCTGGCACCCCCTACCTAACTCAGGCAGAGGTAACGTCTCTCTTAGCTCCCCTCATGCAGGGCGAAGGGCTCTGGAGCACTGACCTAAGTCAGAAGCTCGAGACGCTCACCAGCCACCTCCAGCAGGTCTTTGACCTCCCTCGCACCAAGTAACTCCAAGCGAAGCTCTATCTCTCCATAAGCTAAGGTAAACCTCTCCCGAAGAGTAGCTATACCTCTGTGCGAAGAAAGCTCTACCTCTGAGAGAGTGAACTTCGTGCGCCTACACTTAGGCCTTATTAGAGAGGTGAGTGAAGCCAATCACTTTCCCTATCTCATGACACGTTAATTTTCCTTATGATAAAGACTAGATTCCTCTCGTGCCTACTCCTAATCTCCTCCCTCAGCGTAGGGAGCCTGCAGGCACAGCGTAACAAACCCGCCACTCGCCCTGCGACTACGGGGGCTAATATCCTACCTAACGGGAGCCTAGAGCTACCGCTCCCCTCGGGGACAGCTACCGCTCCTGCCGTCCCGTCTGACTATCCCAGACAGTTCATACCCACCTCGCCCAACGATGTCTTCTTCGAGGACGAAGAGGAGCAGGAGGGTGGTATCGGGGAGAATATCCTCAACGATGCCGAAGAGAAGGGTATCGAGTACACGCCCGAGCAGTTAGCTCGCTTCAAGACCTTCGTCAATGACTATGTCGCCTACCTTAAGCAGCAGAACAGCTTCATTAAGGGACGCATACAGGGCTGGTGGATGTACCCAGCACAGAGCTCCGTGTCCTCTAACTCCTTCACTCGCTTCAGCGAAGGCGCTCAGGACGGGCAGGCAGCCCTTCGTCTCTCGGGAGTATTCAGTGTCGATCATCAGCTCTACACCTATCCTGATCCGCTACCCGTACGCTCTAAGGCGAAGTACCTCGTATCCTATCACTACCGAGGCAATTTCCCCAAGAGCGCTGACGGCTACGCTCGCTCAGCTCAAAAGCTAGCTGTCGTCCGCATCACATGGATCCCCAAGGCAGGCAAAGCACTAGCTCTCAAGGGTGTCGAGCTAGCCCCAGCAGGGAAGTCCTGGATCGATAGCCGAGACAACACCAACACCCATGCCCCCGAAGGCTTCTTCAACATGCTCATCGGGATGGACCTTAAGGGTAATGAACCCCAGTGGAGAGAGAAGTATATGGTCGTCGAAGCGCCCGAAAACGCCGAGAAGATGACCTTCGAGCTAGCCTTCTTCAAGAACGAAGATGGCGGTATCGCCAACTATGACCTGCAGGTCGATAACCTATCGATGAAGCTGATCCAAGGCGAAGAAGGTGAGCCCGACGTCCCACCCGTGACCTTCACCACTCCACAGGCACCGAAGAAAGTTCGCCAGCGCTACACCCAGCGAGAGTTTGCCATCGAGTGGACGGACGAAGACCCAGCAGTCGAGGGCTTCGAGATCGAGGCTGTCGCCATGCAAGGACGTACCACCCTCTCTACGCAGACCTATACGACCAAGGAGAAGCGTTACTTCTTCGAAGGGATGACTCCTGGCGTCACCTACCGCATCCGCCTACGCTCGAAGAAGGGAACGGCCTTCTCCGACTACTCTGCTCCTCTGGAGGTCGAGACCAGACAGCTAGGTGACTTCTCCGGAGGCACGATCCCCTTCCTCTACACCATCGAGGAAGATGGCTCCTGCCCTCAGAAGCTCCCGCTCTATTTCCTAGAGCTTACCAACCCCAATGCCCTAATCACCTGCTATATCGACGGGCAGGAAGTCAAGCCCGAGGGACGCATCCTCACCTTCCCCAGCCTAGGTACGCATGCCCTGAGCATCACCGTCCAGGAGTCAGAGGACAAGATCTGGGATCTCGAATATCAAGTCACTGTCAAGTAGCCCTACCGAATGAATAAGTTTATCCTTAGCCTCATCACCCTCCTAGCCCTGACCTTCACGGCATGTAAGAAGGAGGAGCCACGCACCATCACTCCGATCCAGGTCGGATCACCCGATGCCCAATCCCTCGAGCTGAGCCCGCAAAAGACCCTGACGCTACTCCTCAAAGGGGGGGATGGTAAGTATACCGCGCTGACGACCGAGAGCAAGTATGCCACAGCGTCTATCTCTCGGGATACGCTCCGTGTCGTCGGGCACTTCCTAGGTGAGACGACGCTCATCCTACGCTCCCACGATCAGGAGCGACGCCTACCCATTCGGGTCGTCGCCCCACCCTTTGCCTCGACCGAAGACGAGGTTTCACTCTACCCCGGTGATGACGCTCGTACGCTGACCCTCTCCGGCGGTGGAGAGAAGGCTACCCTTCAGGTCTTCGACCCCGAGGAGGCTGCGATCATTGACTGGAAGGCTTCTTCAGGAGAAGTACGCATCCAGGCCAAGAGCGAAGGCGATATCCGCCTCGTAGCTACCAGCGAAGACGGCCTAACGAAGAAGGAGATCAAGGTCAAGATCCGCTGTGCTGGGAGTGCAGATGCCTTCGGTCTCTATACGACGACCTCTCGCTCGCTGAGTATGACCTTCAAGAGTCTCCTTACCGTACGCAAGCGTGGGGAATTCGTCCGACTAAGTGAGACGACAAACCCTGTCACTATCGCCAAGACCGCACCTCGTGCCCTGATCCAAGAGAATCGTGTGCTCACCGTTCGGCCTGAGATCAAGGCTCCTGTGGTCGGTGAGAAGCGAGAGATCAACGTCAGCTGGCTCAGCGATTATACCTCGATCTATCGTGAGCATCCTCTGAAAAAGGACGGCAAGTACACCGTCTACATCGAGGAAGTACGAGATCGACAGGTCGTCGTACGTGGCAAGGGCTTCAAGCTCGTACTCCCCTACTCCAAGTAAGTCACCCCGACGATCTAGCCAGGCTCGCCCCGACCGCTCTCAGAGATGCAGTCGGGGCGAGCCTGGCTATTCTATCTACCGTCATCAAGCCAATATACTTGCACCCCCTAGGGCAGAGATCTCACCGCTCAACGACTAGGCTAAACGCCGTGGGAGAGGACTAACTATCTGATATTCGCTGTATCTTTGAGGTAGCAGGTGGCATCAAAAGCTGCCTCAAAAATCAGCATATGACGATCCCTTCCCGATACTCTTCCCCCTTCCTCCTCCTACTAATTGGCTTGCTTACCCTGATCAGCACCCAGCCAGGGAGGGCACAGTCCGCACAGCACCTAGATAGTGTACGCTACGAAGCTCTCTTGGACTCCTGCTTCACGGCAGGCAATCGAGGGGATTATGCTCGTGCAGAGCATTACCTTACCGAAGCGCTTCGTCTCACACCACCCCGTGCCTTACAGCCCATGCTCCTCAATAACCTCGGGGGACTCCAGCTACTTCAGGGCAAAGAGACCGAGGCTCTGAACTCCTTCAGCCGAGCACTTAGCATCGATAGTCATGAAGAGACGACACGCTTCAATCGTGCCAAGCTCTTCGTACGACAAGGAAATTACAAGGCGGCCCTCACCGACTTCGCCCTTCTCCTATCCGATCATCCACGCAACGAGCTATACCACTACCAGCGTGCGATGGTCTACCTCCTAACGAAGGAATATGATCTCGCCGAAGGAGACCTAAAGACAATCATCGAGAATAATAGCTCCTCCCTCAAAGCGCGTATCGGCTATGCTCTGCTAGAGACGATGCGGGGGAACTACGACCAAGCTGAGCGCCTCTATGCCTACCTAATCGACAAGCTCCCGACAAACCTCGAGGTACTCGAGGGTCGTGCTCGCATGTATCTAGCCAAAGGGATGAAGGGATTTGCACAGCGGGATCTGGACAAAGCCTTTGAGCTCGCCAAGGGGAAAGCTCCAGCCTCCCTCTACCGTCTACGAGCAGAGCTCCAGGAGTCCCTAGGGAATAAGAAAGCAGCAGAGGATGACCTACACCAAGCGAAGCGTCTAGATCAAACGATGACACCCAGCCGATGAACGAAGCATTCCTAGCCCAAGTCGCTCGTCACTACTACGAGCAGTACGGATCCTCGATATCTCAGCTTCGCTTCATCTTCCCCTCCAAGCGTGCGCTGACCTTCTTCCGTCACTACCTAGGTAAGATTGCCCAAGATCAACCGATCTTCTCTCCTCGGCTAGAGACGATCGGGAACTTCATAGCCAGCCTCGTCCCCTCCGTACGACTGCTGGACAAGACGGCACTACTCTTTGAGCTCTACGAAGCCTACCATGAGGTGCGAACAAAGCAAGGGACACCCCAAGAGAATATAGAGACATTCGATAGCTTCCTCTATTGGGGAGGACTCATCCTCAAAGACTTCGACAGTTGCGACCGCTATCTCGTCAATACGACTCATCTATATAGCAACTTAAGCGACCTCAAAGAGCTATCAGACGACTTCAGCTACCTATCCCAAGAGGCTCGTGACCTACTCCTCAGCTTCTGGGGAAACCTCCCTGCCCTAACATCACAGAATAGTGAGAAAGAGGCACAGCAGTATAAAGCTCGCTTCCTTAGCTTCTGGGAAAGCCTAGCTCCTCTATACATACGATTCAATGATCGTCTCCAAGAGCAAGGACTCACCTATGAGGGTTCCCTCTACCGCCAAGCTAGTAACGACAAGGAAGAGATCCTCGACAAGGTGAGCGATCCTATCGTCTTCGTAGGGCTATTCCAGCTAACACCGGCTGAGCGACGTATCTTCCGCACGCTAACCAAGGCTGGAAAGGCCGAGTTCTGCTGGGATAGCTCTGTCGCCATCGTACAGGATCCCGAGCATCCAGCATCTCGCTACTACAAGCAACTCATCAGTGAGTTTGGACAAGTGCAAGGCTCATGGATAGCAGATCCACAAGGGAATTACCTCCCTGACACTATTGATGTCATCCAAGCCCCCAGCTTACTAGCGCAGGTCAAAGGTCTTCCATCCATCTTCCAAGCTCTGAAGATCAAAGAGCAAGCCGAGCAACTCCAGGCTGCCTTAATCCTCCCCGACGAGAGCCTACTCCTCCCGACAGCGAGCTCCATCCCCGACGACATCGGAGCTGTAAACATCACGCTTGGCTACCCTCTAGACAAGACTCCCATTGCACTCCTCCTACGTCGCTGGATCACTCTCCTTGAATTTGGGCTACGTCGACATCAAGGCAAGAGCTACCCTGCCGATCAGCTCTTAGCCCTACTCGGACATCGCCTACTCGCCTCACCCGAGACTACGGAAGCGATGAAGATGATCCGAGGGCAGAAGCGCTTCCACCTCCTCGTAGCTACGATACTAGAAAAGCACAATGATCCCTTACTTCATCTCTTGCTAGATCCTATTCAGGGAGAGAAGAGCTCCTTGGGAGAGGAACTCTTAGATCGGATAGAAGGCTTACTTCATTTCTTCATCGAGCAGATCCCCGCGACCGCAGAGACGGAGATAGAGGGAGAGCAGGAGCAAGCTCTTAGCTCCCCCTCTAAAACTTCGGGGGATAAGACTGAGTCCTCTCCGCTTTCTAGCTTCGATATTGAGTTCATTCACCACTATCTTCGCCTGGTGACTCGTCTACGGGGGCTTATCACATCCTACCAAAAGGGAGCAGAGCTCTCCTCCATCGTGCATCTACTAGATGGTCTAGTAAGTACCGTCACGATCCCCTTCGAAGGAGACCCGCTTGAGGGGCTACAAGTCATGGGGCTACTTGAGACTCGCTCCCTGCATTTCGATACGATGATTTACCTCTCTGCTCAGGAGGGATCCCTGCCATCGACTCGCTTTACTGATACCTTGATCCCCTTCACCTTACGCCGTGCCTTTGGCTTGCCAATAGATGGGGAGGATGATCTAGGGGCAGACTACACCTTCTTCCAGAGTATTGCTCAGGCTCGTCAGCTAGTTTTCATCGTGGCTCCAGCCAGTGAAGCTAGCGACTTGGGAGAAGAGAGTCGCTACATCAGCCTACTAGAGTACATCTATCATCGGCCTATCACCCGAAGGACACTCCGACTAAGTGGCGATCTGGTGGAGGCACCACCTCGCATCATAGCCAAAGAGGGAGAAGCCTGGGAGACCTTCGTCAAGCGTAGCATGACGGATCCTACTCAGCCAGAGGGCGGAGGGAAGAGCATTAGCCCAAGTGCGCTGGCGAAGTTTGTCCAGTGCCCTCTCCGTTTCTACTATGATGTCGTCTGTCGTCTTAAGGAAGAAGAAGAGCCCTCGATCCTCTTAGCGAGCAACGAACTCGGGACTATCGTCCATGCTGTCCTAGAGTCGCTCTATAAACAGGAGCTCAAAGCTACTTCTGTCGATCTACGTAGTGGTACCATCATCACGAAAGAGCAACTTACTGCCCTACTCAAGGACAAAAGACGTATCACTAACTCCGTTGAAAAGGCCTATCGTGAAGAGATGCTTCTGGGATCTGCCCCATTAAGTAATTTGGCTCGGATCTATTGCCGCACCATCGAGCAGTATGTACGCGCCGTACTGGAAGCAGACCTACGCTACACGCCCTTCGAATACATCGCTGGCGAAGAATCCCTTTCGCTTCCGTTCCAGCTAAGTGATGGACGTCGCATCTATATGGGCGGTATCATTGACCGCATTGACAAAAAAGAGGGCGTCTATCGTATCGTCGACTATAAGACGGGACAGGCGGCACTAAAGGCAGCCACATGGGATAAGCTCCTTGATCCTCAATATAAGGCGATTCTTCAGACGCTCATCTACTGCGAAATTTACCAGAGAGATAAGCTCGATCAAGTCAGCTATGCTTACCAACTTCATCCTGCTATCTATCGTTTTAATAACTCCGGAGGCTTGCTCCAGCAGAAGGAGAACTACGATCCCATCCTCCACCTCCCGACCGCCGATGACCTCGAAGAAGTAGGAAGGGGAGGGAGCAAGCCACGAAGCTATCAAGAGGTGGAAGCTCCCTTTACCAAACTTCTGACGACCCAGATCCTCGATCGCCTTTTCGATGAAGAAGAACCTTTCGTCCAAACAGACAATCCGGATAACTGCAGCTATTGCCCCTTTGCGCTAAGCTGTGGCAGATAAATCCGCCCCAACGTACTTCCACTGCCAAGAAGGCATAGGACTCTACCCAGCCTTCTTCAGGTGACGCGTCCTGCGCATCCTCGGAGATAAGATACGCCAACGCCTAGGGAGGTAACTTCCCCACAACGTCAAGCTCATCCCTCACCCTAGTATATCCCTCCAAGGGGTAACAGTAGTAACACCCAAGAGGCAACAGTAGTGCCCCTCGATAGGCAACAGTAGTGCCTCTTGGGTGTTACTACTGTTGCCTCTTTTCCTTTTCTGGGGATACTGAAACAGAGCTAGTTAGGAAAGCCCTTCGGAGAGCTTATCCAAGAGTCGTATTTTTGTCCGTTGTAGCTACGATAGCATGTGCTCTAGAGACTTGAATATGACGATACTAAATAGCCCTTCGGGACTCTCGTTTACCGTCCTCGGCATGAACGATGAGATCGCTCCCCAGTTCACACCGGAGATCCAGGATCTCATCGCCCAGCATCGGATCTTCTCCGGTGGGCGCCGACATCGGGAGCTCGTAGCCTCACTCCTGCCGAAGGGGGCTGTATGGATCGACATCGTCGTACCGCTGACAGCGGTCTATGAGCAGTATCGTCAGCACGATGCCCCCGTGCTCGTCTTCGCCTCGGGAGATCCCCTCTTCTTCGGCTACACCACGACGCTCATGCGTGAGTTCCCAGGGTTGGTACGTCAGACTTACCCCTCCTTCAGCTCGCTCCAGCTCCTTGCACATGCCCTCCGCTTGCCCTATCACGACATGCGAGTCGTCTCGCTCACGGGGAGGCCTTGGCACGAATTTGATCGAGCACTCATCGAGCGAGCCCCCAAGGTGGGTATCTTGACCGACCGCAAGAATACCCCCTCACGCATTGCTCAGCGTATGCTAGACTACGGCTATACGGACTACCGTATGCACGTGGGAGTCCTCCTCGGAGGAGAGCGCCAAGAGACCTATACCCTCCCGCTAGAGGAAGTCGTGGACAAGGACTTTGCTCATCCCAACTGTCTCATCATCGAAGCAACGAAGGTCAGCCAATATGATGCACCGCTGGGCCTCAAGGAACTAGACTTCTTCCCTCTCAATGGCCGAGTAAAGATGATCACGAAGATGCCCGTTCGCCTCGTGAGCCTTTCGCTCCTAGAGCTGGAACAGAGACGCTCCTTCTGGGATGTCGGCTTCTGCACGGGATCGGTATCTATCGAGGCCAAGCTCCGCTATCCCCATCTGCAGGTCACTTCCTTCGAGATCCGAGAGGAGGGCGAAGAGCTAATGCAGGTCAACTCCCGTCGCTTCCATGCTCCTGGCATCGATCACCATATCGGGGATTTCTTAAGCCAAGATCTGGATCAGTTCCCTCGCCCTGAAGCAGCCTTCATCGGTGGTCATGGCGGGAGGCTACTGGAGTTCGTCCAGCGTCTCACCCAGATCATGGACAGCGATGGCGTCATCGTCTTTAACTCGGTCTCCCAAGAGACGCTCGACAGCTTCCGCACGGCTATCTCCTCGGTAGGCTGGCAGATCACCTACGAGACCGTGCTCACCGTGGATGAGCACAACCCGATCACGATCCTTCAGGCAAAAGGTAGCCAGAGCTAATGAAAAAACTGGATAAGACACTCCATCCTCCCCAGTATGGGCTCATCGGCTATCCGATCGGGCACTCCTTCTCACCGGCTTACTTCAATGGGTTCTTCCAGCGAGAAGGTTTACCCTTCAGCTATGCACGCTTTGAGCTCGAGCATATCAGCAAGCTTCCTCAGCTCCTAGAGGAAGTTCCCGAGCTGGTGGGGCTAAACGTCACCTTGCCCTACAAGCAGGCTGTCCTTGACTACGTCCACGAGCTATCACCAGAAGTCCAAGCCCTCGGAGCAAGTAATGTCCTGAAGATCACCCGTAGCGCTTCAGGTCAGCCTTACTTGAAAGCCTACAACACGGACATCGTAGGCTTCCGATGCTCCCTCTTAGAGCTTCTAGGAGACGAGCGTCCCCAAGCTCTACTCTTTGGTACAGGGGGAGCAGCTGTCGCTGTAGGCTACGTGCTTCGGGAGTTAGGCATCTCCTTCCGTCAGGTTAGCCGAAGCCCTGAGCGGGCAGAGCTGACCTATACGGCCTTAGAGGAAGCCCTACGCCCCGAGGAGCTTCTCTGGATCAATGCTACCTCCGTAGGACTCCAGGCTGGGGAATGTCTTCCCCTACCCTATGAGCGCTTGAGCTCCGCTCACTATGCCTACGACCTCATCTACAATCCATCGCAGACCACCTTCCTAGAGCGAGCAGCCTCCCAAGGAGCTCGCACAATGAATGGTCTGCAGATGCTTTACCGCCAGGCTGATGAAGCGTGGCGTATTTGGACTACCGATGCTCTATAATCGCTTCTTGCCACTCGGTGTGGCCTTCTCGCTACTCTTCGCCTCATGTGCGTTGACTAAGCATATCCAAGAGGGAGACTATCTGCTCTCTCGTGTCAATATACACGTAGACTCCCTCAGCTCTACAGAGCGGGAGGAGTTAGGAGAGCTCTCCAACCTCATCCCCCATCAGCCCAATCGACGCTTCCTAGGGCTCTTCCGCTGGACACTTGCCTTGCACAACCTTAACAACCCTAAGAGCAACAGCTTCATCAACCGCCAACTACGCCGATGGGGAGACGCTCCTGTCATCTTTAACCCTACTGAGGCGGAGTTCGGACGAGCCAACCTCACTGCGATGATGTACAACCTCGGCTATCTCAATGCAGAGACGACGCTGCAGGTAGATACGACTCGCCCTAAGCAGGCCTTCCTTACCTACAGTATCCGCCCTGGTAAGCGCCTAACCGTCGGACGCTACGAAGAGCGACCAACGGACTCCACCATTCAAGCGATACTCCATCCCCAAGATACCCTTGCGCAGAAGCGACTCTTCCCAGGTGAGCAATACCGCTCACACCTACACGCTGGAGCGATCCTTTCACCTAAGCATATGCGAGCAGAGCAGGAGCGCGTCACCGAGCTACTTAGGAATCGGGGTTACTACTCCTTTACGGGTGACAGCATTCACTTCGAGGTAGACACGCTCTATGCTCAGGATATCTGGGTGCGTAGCCGTATCGCTGTGCCCCAAGAGGTCTACCGTATCGGGCAGGTCAGCCTACTTCAGCGTCCCCGCCAAGAGGAGACTCCGCTCTGGGACACCGAGCGTGAGGGGATCCGCTTCCGTCTTGATGGCAAGCACTACATCCGTCCCGCCGAGCTTGCCCGAAGGATATGGGTAAGACCTGGAGAGCTCTACTCCATGCGTCATACCGCTGCGACCTACAGCGCCCTAAGCGAACTCCCTACGATCCATGGCATCTCCATCCAGTATCATACCGACAGTCTCTCTACAGACTCCACCCTCCTGAACTGCGAGATCACGACGAACTCCGCACAGACGAAGAGCATCAGTGGCGACATCGTAGGTACCAATTCCTCGGGAAGCCTAGGTGTAAGTAGCTCCTTGGCCTTCTCTAACAACAATCTCTTCCACGGTGGTGAGCAGCTACGCATTCAGCTACGGGGAGGATATGAGAGCCTTCGTGGACGAGCCTATGAGCATCGCAACTATGGCGCTGAGGCTTCGCTCTCCCTACCTCGTCTCTTGCTCCCCTTCCGAAGCTCTACTCGACGACCTTCGGCTATTCAGTCCTCGACGACACTGCAGGTCAGCTTCGATCATCACACACGCCCCGAGTTCAGCCGAGATATTTTCTCCCTCGACTGGGGGTATAGCTGGCATAGTCTCTATAGTCCAGCTTACCGCCACCAGCTGAAGGTCATCAACATGGACTTCCTACACTTTGGCTATATCAACGAGGACTTCCGCCGATCGATGCCCCTAGTGACTCAGATCTTGAACTACCGAGATCAGTTCGTCTTTGGTGCATCCTATCTCTTCAAATACAACTCCCTGAACGACTACCGCATCGCCACTTCTCCCTGGGTACATAATGTCCGACTCTTCCTACAGACCTCTGGAAATCTCCTCTACGGCATATCAAAGCTGTGGAAAAGGCAAGCGGACAGCTATGGGACGTATCGCTTCTTCGGCACGGACTTCGCCCAATTCGTCAAGGCCGAAATTGATTATAGCGGCTTACGTAAGTTGGGCACGGGGAATGCCTTTGCCTATCGGCTAGGGTTGGCACTAGCTGTACCGTATGGCAATAGCCAGTTCATCCCCGTCGAGCTACGCTATTTCGCTGGTGGGGCTAATAGTCTACGTGGGTGGACTGCTCGCACGCTGGGACCAGGGGCTATGCCTCGCTCGGCCACACGCTCGATCTTCGACCAGGTCGGGGATATCAAGCTCGAAGCGAGCGCAGAGTATCGCATGAAGATCCTTGGGCCTCTCCAGATGGCACTCTTTGCCGACGCGGGGAATATCTGGACAATTCGTCCCTACGATCACCAGCCTCAGGGGGACTTCCAGTGGGACCGCTTCTACAAGGAGATCGCCCTTTCCTCGGGCTTAGGTCTACGTTGGGACTTCGATTACTTTGTCCTTCGCTTTGACTTAGGTTGCAAGCTCTATGACCCACAGGTAGAGAACGGGCGTCCTTGGGTCATCGGCTACCAAGATCCCAAGCAACTCCTAGCGATCAACTTCGCCATCGGTTATCCCTTCTAATCTCTAGCTCTCCCCTACTCGACGTCGACGGAAGAAGCTAGATAGCCCTACCCATGAGGAAGAGCTATACCCCCTCGAGGAACTCCATATATAGGGTATCTCGAGGAGAAGGTATAGCTCTTTCTCTTCAAAGGTAGGACTCTCTTGAGCGAAAGGTAGACCTCTCTCACCTCCTAGGCTTACCTCTCTTTCGGAAGAGGTCGAGGCAGGCTGAAACCAACACGGCTAGCGCTTGACACGCAGGAAGTTCATCCCTAGGCTATCAATAAGCAATAGCTCGTCAGCCAGCGAGGTCGGCAATCCAAGCAGGTACTTCAAGGCCTCCGCTGTGGCTAGCGAAGCCACGACGGCAGGCGTAGAGGCCAGCACCGGTAGCGGGATAGATGGCTCAGCCCACTCCTGCTCCTGCTCGGGGAAGAGCTCGTGATAACTCCTAGAACCAGCTGTAAAGAGAGCTATCTGACCCTGCCACCCCTCTACCGAAGCATAGAGCCAGGCGACAGAATGCTCCTCGCTATAACGATCGATCAGGCGCCGTGTGGCTTCGTTATCACTAGCATCGATGATCAGATCGACCCCTTGAGTGAGGGCTAGGATATTGGTCTCCGTCAGCATCGCTACGACGGGGATCACTTGACAGGTCGGACTACTGGCTCGCAAACGTTCGGCTGCGACCAAGGCTTTGGCCTGCCCGATCTGCTCCGTTGTATAGAGTATCTGCCGAGGGAGGTTGCTCAAGGTGATCACATCCCCATCACAGATGGTGAGCTTCCCAAGGCCTGCACCAGCTAAGAGGGGGAGATAGGTCGAGCCAAGGCCTCCTGCCCCGACGACAAGCACATGCTTCGAGGCAAGACAGACTTGCCCCGCTCGCCCCACCTCAGGGAGTAAGAGCTGACGCTGGTAGCGCTCTTCGAAAGCATCGCTATTGCTCATCGGTTCATCTCTCACTACATCCATACATCCCAGTCCTTCCATATCGCCTCATAGCCTACAGAGCGCAGATAGGTGACGAACTCCTCTGGGCTACGTCGGTCATTGATCGCGAACTGCTCCAGCTCTTCGTTGTGCTCGGCATAGCCTCCCGGCTCGGTATGACTGCCAGCACTCATGCTCGTGACACCTAGAGGTAAGACCCGATTACGGAAGGTCTCCGACTCTCTCGTGGAGAGACTGATCTCCAGCTGAGGATCCAGAAGGCGATAGGCAAGGATCAGCTGTACCATGCCGACGTCATCAATCGGTGAAGAGGGCTCATAGCCTCCCGTGGCAGGACGTAGTCGGGGCAGGGAGATGGAGTAGTGCGTCGAGCGGTACTTTCGCTTCAGATAGCTGAGGTGTAGCGCAGTGAATGCGCTATCTGTGCGCCACTCTTCGAGCCCCAAGAGCGCCCCGATCCCGATCTTCGGAATACCTGCCTCGGCGATACGATCCGGTGTCTCCAGCCGATAGCGATAGTCGGACTTCTTCCCCGCTGGATGATAGCTCGGATAAGCCTCGGCATGGTAGGTCTCTTGGTAGACGCATACGTAGCCAATGCCTGCCTGTCCGAGCGTCGCATACTGCTCTGTCTCGAGGGGTTGTACCTCGAGTGAGAGCTGAGCAAAGTGAGGCTGCAGATGCTTAGTCACCTCTAAATAGTACTTCCAGGAGGAGGCTCTCAGATCTTCCCCACTGACTAGAAGCAGATGACGAAAGCCTAACTGCTGGATTGCCTCTACCTCCCGGTCGATCTCGATAAGGGTTAGTCGCCGGCGATGAATCTTGTTCTCCACGCTAAAGCCACAGTACACACAGCTATTGGAGCAGACATTTGAGAGATAGAGCGGGAGATACAGATGGATCGTCTTACCATAGCGCTCGACAGTGAGGCGGTTAGCTTCCCGAGCCATAGCCTCGAGGTACGGCAGAGCTGCAGGTGAGATCAGCGCAAGGAAGTCCTCCGTCGTCCGATAGGGATTCAGTAGCGCTCGCTCGACATCGGCTTCTCGCTGGGAATGAATGCGCTTCCTCACAGCATCGAAGTCATACTGTTGCAGGAAATCATAAGCTGTCGATCCCATAGCTACTGTGCAGAGAAGAGGAACGAGGTGAAGGGCGAGGAAGCATCGGCTTCTCCTCGAGTAGGAGCCAAGCGTGCCTCGTAGGCCATACGTCCCGCCTTGACACCTAGAGCGAAGGCCTCTGCCATAGCTACAGGATCGGGGGAGGTGGCGATAGCTGTATTGACGAGGACGGCATCAGCCCCCATCTCCATACATTCGGCGGCCTGACTCGGCGTGCCGATACCAGCGTCCACCACGACGGGGACATTGCTTTCGGCGATGATGATACGTAGCAGGGCTCGTGTATCTAGTCCTCTATTCGTCCCAATAGGTGCCGCCAGAGGCATCACCGTAGCACATCCGACCTCCTCGAGGCGCTTACAGAGCACAGGATCAGCCTGGACATAGGGCAGGACGATAAACCCACGCTTGACCAACTCTGTGGCTGCCTGGAGCGTTTCGATAGGGTCTGGCATCAGATAGCGAGGGTCTGGGTGGACCTCAAGCTTGAGCCAGTTCGTCTGAAGCGCTTCTCTTCCGAGCTCAGCGGCTAGGATCGCTTCCTGAGCCGTACGAGCGCCACTCGTGTTAGGTAGTAGATTGATCCCCTCCTTACCTAGTATCGGAGAGAGCATATCATCACTTGTCGCCGAAGACAGCTCGATACGCTTCAGTGCAAGCGTGACGAGCTCCGTGCCAGAGGCATCGATCGCCTCGGACATCAGCTGGGTAGAGGCGAACTTCCCCGTACCTAGGAAGAGACGTGAGTGAAAGGTTTTATCTGCAATGGTCAGCATAAGGATGTGTTCTGTGAGGTGAAAGAGTCATAGGTGCTAGGGATATCCTCGCTGTATAGTCCACGTAGGAGACCACTACTCATAGCGATACCATAGACACCGGTATCTAGTAGGCGGGACACCTCCTCAGGATGGATGCCCCCAATAGCATAGACTGGCAAGGGATAGTCAGGGAGCTGTAGCTGGTAATAGCCTTCTAGCCCAAGGATAGGAGCGAGCTTCTTCTTGGTCTTCGTATAGCGGTAGGGTCCCAGCCCCACGTAGTCGATGGGCTCGACGAGTGCCTCGTCCAGCTCTTTCCTATTATGGCAGGTCAGGCCAATGAGCTTTTCCGATCCGAGGAGACGTCTCGCTTCTCGAGGAGACAAATCCTCTACTCCCAGATGCACCCCGTCGGCATCGACTAGACGGGCGATATCTACCCGATCATTGATCAGGAGAGGCACACGGAAACTACGACAAAGCGCCTGCATCTCCCTAGCCGTAGCGAGGAAGAGCGACCAAGAGACCTCCTTCATACGTAGCTGGATGACATCTGCTAGACCTTGCTCCAGCACGAGACTCGTCTGGCGAAGGATCTCCTGAGGCGTCGCTCCATGAGTAATAAACATACGTTTCCCAAGGCGTACCTTCCTCTCCCGAGAGGGCAAGATAGCCCCTTCTCGGTAGCAGGCCACTGCTCGCTGAGCTCGACCCATGGCATAGCTTAGGTTATCCTCAGGGGTTCGCATGTGAGATAGTGCTACAGCCAGCTCCGTAGCATAGAGACAGCCCGTCCCATGGCGATCCTTGCCTACACGTGGGCTAGACTGCTCGATCGTGCGACCATTAGGTAAGTAGGCTACATCCACGACCTGCGGAGGATCACTCCTCCTCGATTTGGCTAGCAAGATCGTACCCCACCGCTTCGCTAGGTCTAGCGGATCCTCGCCTCGGAAGAGCACTTCCTGCTCGTAGCGATTAGGTAAGAGCAGATCTACAGCGGATATCGCTCGCTCTAGCTCAGCTCGATCTCCCTCCTCCAGCACTTGATAGCCCGAACTCGTACGTAGGATCGGATCCCAAAGGATCTGACAGAGGGGGAACAATCGTCGGATGCAGCTAGCGATCAAGCCTACCTGATGAAGGGAAGAGACCAGCCCAATCTTAGCTACCGCAGGAGGATCTTGCCTGCGAAGAGCTTCCAACTGCCCCACAATCTCTACATCGGGAAGAGGCATAAGTCCATGAAAGGCTTCCGAATCTTGGCGAGTAATGGCCGTCAAGATCGTATAACACCTCGCCCCAAGGCGCTCTGCATGGCGAGCATCAGCCGTGATACCAGCCTCAGAGGTAGGATCGATCCCTCCACAGAGGAGTAGGCGTGGCTGACAGAAGGCACGTACCGCCTCAGCCAGCTCGCTAAGCTGTAGCCCCTGGAGATAGCCCAAGCTCGCCACCCTCCTAAAGCCTAACCTCAGGAAGCTAGGCGCATTGCTCGGGGTAATTCCTCCCAAAGCGACCAGAGGGAAAGGGGTTTCTCGGCAGAGAGCTCGTAGCTCTTGCTCCGTCCAGCTAGTAGCTCCGCCATAGCCTGCCTTGCTTAGACTCGGAGCGAGCGGGCTTAGGTAAGCGTAATCAGGGAGGAAAGGCAGAGACGCCAGCTCCGATCGGCTATGTGTACTCACACCTAGCTCTTGCCAAGGCTCCAGCTGAGCGGGACGATCGGCGCACGCTCGCCAGTCCTTCACCGAGAGATGTACCCCTCCTAGGTGATAGTGAGCGACGAGATCGATATGGTGAGAGAGGATGCACCGTCGGCATAGCTCTCTCGGGATAGCCTCCAAAAGCGGAGCTAACTCCTCCGCTTTCGCTCCCGGCTTACGGATGTGTACTCGCCCGACACCTAGGTGAAGAAGATGAGTGATCCAGAGTGCCTCCTCCGTACCACCTAGGTCAGGGCGGGTGATGATAATGAGATCTTCAGGATACATAGGGCCTCTGCATCACCTACCTATACCCTGTGTCGTCCTATCCTGCGTGCCATGCACCTGCTCGACGATCTTACGGCAGGCATCGGGATGAGCTTCTGCAAGCAATGTATTACGGAAGCTCCGATTAGCACGCATCGAGCAGAAGTGTTCGCCACACATTGAGCAGAAATGCTTCTCCTTGTGGATCTCCTCAGGGAGTGTCTGATCGTGGAACTCCATAGCTCGCTCGGGATCGAGAGCTAGATGGAACTGATCCCTCCAGCGGAACTCAAAGCGAGCTTTGCTCATCGCATGGTCACGCAAGTAGGCTGTTGGGTGCCCCTTAGCTAGGTCAGCGGCGTGGGCAGCTAACTTGTAGGTCACGACACCCTGCCGTACATCCTCCCGCTCAGGTAGACCGAGGTGCTCCTTTTGGGTGACGTAGCAGAGCATAGCCGTACCTAGATGCCCGATGATCGAGGCTCCTATCGCTCCCGTAATATGGTCATAGCCGGCTCCAATGTCTGAGACCAGCGGACCAAGGGTATAGAATGGCGCCTCGTCGCAGTCGGCTAGCTCCCGCGTCATATTCTCTTGGATCAGCTGCATAGGGATGTGTCCGGGACCTTCGATCATCACTTGCACGTGGTAGCGTGCAGCTATGCGGTTCAGCTCTCCTAGGGTCTTCAGCTCAGCCATCTGCGCTGCGTCGTTCGCATCATAGATACAGCCGGGGCGAAGTCCGTCTCCGAGGGAAAGACTGACGTCATAGCGGGCTGCGATCTGGCAGATCTCCTCAAAATGCTCATAGAGGAAGCTCTCCTGCCCTTTAGCTGTACACCAGCCAGCCATAATCGCTCCCCCACGACTGACGATCCCTGTGAGACGGCGAAGCGTGAGGTGGATATGCTCCCGGCGTAGCCCAGCATGGATCGTGAAGTAGTCTACTCCCTGCTCGGCCTGCTCGATGAGCGTATCACGGTAGATCTCCCAGGACAGATCCTCTACACGACCACGCACCTTCTCTAGTGCCTGATAGAGCGGGACGGTACCTATGGGCACGGGGCTATTACGGATGATCCACTCACGGGTCTCATGGATATTCTTCCCCGTAGACAGATCCATCACCGTATCAGCCCCCCAGCGAGTCGCCCAAACGGCCTTCTCGACCTCCTCGGCAATGCTACTATGGATGGCTGAATTGCCGATGTTCGCATTGACTTTGCAGAGGAAGTTACGTCCGATGATCATCGGTTCGGCCTCGGGATGGTTAATGTTCGCAGGGATGATCGCACGTCCCCGAGCTAACTCATCTCGGACAAACTCGGCGGTCACATACTCGGGCAGTTCCGCTCCGAAGGGCTCTCCTGCCATCGCAAAGCGCTCTCTCGTCTCGTGAATGAGTTGGTTCTCTCTTAGGGCGACATACTCCATCTCTTCGGTGATGATACCTTGGCTTGCATAGTAGCGCTGGGTCACGCAGTCGTCCTTAGCCCGTCGGGGGTGGATAGAGATATGTCCGTAGCGGAGACCATCTAGTGTACGCTCCTCAAGGCGCTTGCGGGCATACGTACTATTGAGCTCTTCCTGCTTCAAGGTATCTCCACGCCCCTCGATCCATGGCTCTCTGAGCTTGGGAAGGCCACGCTCTAGGTCGATGACGTAGGCGCTATCGGTATAGGGGCCTCCCGTATCATAGACGACCACGGGGGGATTCGGGGAGCGTGTCCCATCTTCCTCGATGGTATCGCTAAGTGGGATACGGCGCATCCCTACCTGCACATGGGGGAAGCGCTCACTACGGACATAGATCTTCTCGGATCCCATAAGCGGGCCATGGGTGACGACGTCTTGGATCTTCATAGGTAATAAGTGTGAGGGTGAGTATTTAGATTAGCGAACGAGGATCATCCCCCGAAGGTAGGTCGGATGAGCAGGAGTTCATCCCCCTCCTGTAGCTCGACTTGGGCTAAGGTAGCACGGGGGATCACCTGCCCATTATGCGCCACAGCACTACGGGCGGGGAGATCAAGCCCTAGGTAAGCGAGGGCATCGATTAAGTGATAAGGTTCGGGAAGCTCGGCTGGCTCTCCATTGATACGTATCTTCATCATAGACTGACGCTAAGGTGCGACGTGTGAACTAGCGACACAGCGAGGGCTAACGAGTCCAGCAGGCTTCGCTAAGCATTAGATACGAGAAGAAATGGAGATATGTGGCGGGAAGTCGCCTGCACTCTCTGCCTACGCCAGCATTATCTGGATCAGGTCTTCGGGTATAATCTCAGCACAGCGAAGGACGAGGATGTCCTCTGCCAGCACCCCTTTGAGTTGCTTGACACAAAGGTACACTTTTTCTTGAACCACCACCTCTAAGCCAAGAAAAATAGATCTTCCTCCCCTACTCCCCAGTGCTTACCGACACTACACCTCGTTCTTAGTGCCAAGAGAGGTAGACCTTTCCCAGCAAAAAGGTATACCTCCGCTAGCGAAAAGGCCTACCTTTTCGCTGGCCTCGCTCTACCTTGCATCCAAGCACCCATTTGGCTAATGGGGAAGAGAGCCAAGACAAGCTCCGGCAAGCACCACCAATTCTCCGAGGAGGCACTAGCCGACCCCGAGCGAAAGACGAGGTCATAGCACTTAATACCTAGTCTCAGCTACCCCTTCGATTAGTCAAGGCCAGCGAAGAAGCACCTCCGAGGATACCACACGACCTACTAAAGCGACAGCCAGCTCTCCTACGAGGGCTGGCTGTCGCTTATCTAAAAAGGGAGAAGCCTAGAAGGCTTATTCTGGAGACGAAGCTCTACGCTTCCTGCTCCCGATATACCGCCCGAGAGCAAGGTAAGGCGAGCGAGGGAGCTTCTGGGAGATCATCTATCGCAAAGTCCCTTAGAACCTCACCGTGAGATCTACCCCCAGCGTACGTGGAGCGGACGTCTGCACGAGGCGCCCCAGGGGCGAGGCTGCCTGGAAGATCGTGTAGCTATTATCCAAGAGGTTCCCTCCCCAGAGCGAGACCGCATAGCGCTGGTAGCCTAGCCCTAGGCGAGCACGGAGAATCGTCTGGAGGTTCTCTCGCTGACTATTATCTTCACGCCAGTAGAGCTCACCCAGGCCAGACCATTCGACTTCCCCGAAGAGACGGAGCTTAGAGGTTAGGTATTCATTGCCCGAGAGCATCGCACTGAAGATATGGCGGGGAATGAAGGGAACGAAGTCCCCCTTCTTCCCTCCAGTATAGTCTTCGGAGAAGCGAGCATCGGTAAGACTGTAGCTAAGCTGGGCACGTAGTGAGGAATAGACACGCTGGCTGGCAGCGAGCTCTAGACCCCAGGTGCGTGAAGCACCAGCATTCCCGACGACTCGCCCAGCTCCGGAGCTGACGAAGCGTGTGAGCTGAAGGTCCTTGACATGCATGTAGTAGGCCGAAGCGCTTAGTTCTAGCCCCCAGCTGGCTTGGTGATAGCGGGCGCCTAGCTCATAGTTCCAGCTGTGTTCGGGCTTGTAAGTCGTGCGCTCGGGGATCGTAGACTCGTCGAAGGCTGGTGTACGTCCCGACATCGCCTGCACATTGTGCCCCTGCACCGTCGTGATCAGGTCGGAGAAAGACTGCTCATTGAAGCCTCCCGTCTTAAGCCCTCGCGTCACAGTCGCATAGGCATGAAGCGCTTCACTCGGCTTCCAAGCGACAGAGAACTTAGGGATCACATGCCAGTAGTCCACCGATTGCTTCCCCTGCAGTAGGGCAGCCTTCCCCCGGACATTCATCTCACGCCCATCGGGGAGGGTGATCGTCAGGGGCATCTCATACCCTCGGGAATCATAGCGTACCAGATGGTGCTCGTAGTCTAGGCGCAGACCGGCGGTCACCGTCCATGCTGGCGCCAGCTCATAGGCGCTCTCGTGGTAGAGAGCTAGACCCCAGTCGGGCATACGGAAGTCATTGAGGTTCGTGACGTCCTTGGCTTGGGGATCATTGTAGGTGATCTTCGGAGCCTGAGGGCTACGTTGGTGCAGACGAGCCAGCTGGCTATCGATCATAGACTTAATGCCTCGGTAGGACATATGTACCGGTGCCTCGATATGCTTAGCATCGTAGTAACCGAAGAGACCTAGGCTCCAGGCGTACTTCTGCGACCTCTCACGGAGCCCCTTTAGGATAAACTCCTGAGTAAAGCCATGCTGACGCAGACCTTGCGTCACTCGGAAGAGGTACACTGGCATAGCATCCATATCCATAGCCGTACGGTCGTAGAGGTATTGGTAGCCCGTAGCGGACTGGAGCTGCACTCTCCCCCACTTGTAGCTCAAGAGATAGCGAGCGGCAAAGCTATGGCGCTCGTAGGTCTCCTCATCTCCAGCATTCAGCGGAGCTAGACGCTTGGTCACGGGATCGTCCGTGCGGTAAGGGAATCCCCCCTGACGAACGTAGTCGCCCGTTAGGCTTAGCGCCATCTCTAGCCGATCACTCGGGCGGTATTCGAGCTTGGTAAAGGCACTGATCTGACGTAGGCTATCCTGATAGGCCCGATGGGTCTCGTTGTAGAAGTAGCCTCGGCGAGTCGTACCGGATAGCCCATAGTTCAGCCCCAGCTTAGGGTTAAGGAGCAGACTCTGCTCCACCGAAGCTCGAAGCAGACGATGTGAGCCCGCCGTCAGCGAGGCTTGCCCACCAGTATGCTCAAAGGCCGAGCGGGTATAGTAGTTGATGATCCCCGACATAGCATTGCGCCCGTAGAGCGAACCTTGGGGACCTCGGAGGACTTCGATCCCCGCTAGTCCTGGTAACTCAAAGTTAAATCCCGACTTATTTAGGACAGGCACCCCGTCGACATAGAGGCCGATGGTCTGACCAGCACTGCGTGCCCCGCTCCCACGTAGGTAGATCGCCGAGCTACGCTTAGAGCCGTAGTCAGGGATGAAGAGACTAGGCACACGGCTCGTCAGGTCGGTGAGACTCTGGATGCGGTACTGCTCCAGCGCCTTGGGCGTGATCCATGTCAGCGAAGTAGGCTGTCCGATCGACGGAGCCGTAGGGCGCTGGGGAATATAGGAGCGTATGACGACCGCTTCGAGCGCATGGGTCTGGATCGTATCTAGGGACTCTGCATGGAGTGACTTAGGCAAGCCAAGCATCAGCAGCGAGAGTGCTGCGGAGGTAAGGAGTCGTTTTTTGTTTGGGTAGTTCATTGATGAGAATGATATTAACGGCGCAAAAATACGCTACCCTATACCTTTCCCCCAAGAAGTACCGCACAGAGCCCTCATCAGCCCTTAGATTAGTCCAGCCTCGCCTTAATCCTCCGCCTTATCAAGCTAGATAGTACACATCTTCCCTATCTACGTTTCACATAAAAAGCCCTTCCCCAGCGATCCTTATAGCTAAGGATCGCTGAGGAAGGGGTTAGGTATAGTACCGATCTAGCTCAGCCTAGCGCTGACGACGAGCACTCACTTTAGGGATCAAGACAAGGCTATCGGCAGGGATACGTGTCTTGAGCCAGCTATGGAGCTTTTCCTCTTCTACCGAGGGGAGCTCTTTCCCCTTCTCCAGACCGAGGAGTACGGCGATATAGCGCTCCGTACGCGTGGTATCCAACTGCACCTCTACCACGGGAGAGAGGCTCAGCGTATGCACACTAGGGAAGAGCACTGCTAGCTCCGTCCTTAGCTCTCTGGCATATTCTTCATAAAGCTCATACTCGGCTAAGCGCTGGGAGAGGGAGGCATTCTCCGAGGCTAGCTCTAGGATCTTCTGATGCTCACTAGTGCTGGTGGATAGTGTCGGCTCCAGCTGTCGGCTCTCTGCAAGGACACTATCCGACTGCACACCTTGGATCAAGGTCAGTCGGTAGCCCGCTAAGCCATAGTTCGATAGGCGGGATTCGACCTCCTGCTGGAGAGAATCCGAGATCTCTCTTCCCACAGCGACGATACGTAGGGTGTGCTCACCTCGATCAGCCGAGGAGGAGAGCACCTGCGTCCCCGGCAGGGAGAGCTCATGCTTGACGAAGCTACGGACATTGCTCTCGAAGATGCTGGTACGGATGATATTCACCGTCATCCAGAGTGCAGGTACCGTAGTGGCTATGACGATACCGGTAAAGATACGCTTGGCCCTCTTCGCTCGCTCAGGAGTGAGGAAGTGATGCTGATGGAACTTCATCATTCGCACACCTAGTGCCGTAGCCAGACTAATAAAGACGGTATTGATAAAGAAGAGGTAGAAGGCGCCAAGGAAGAAGAGTAGATTACCTGTAGCTAGACCAAACCCCGCAGTACATAGAGGCGGCATCAAGGCGGTCGCAATAGCTACACCAGGCAAGACATTCCCCCCTTTACCCCGCGTAGCTAGGGCAATAATCCCCGCAGCACCACCGAAGAAGGCGATCAGCACATCATAAATCGTCGGAGAGGTACGCGCCAGTAGCTCCGACTGTGCCTCTCCCAAGGGGCTAAGGAAGAAGTAAACCATCGCCGTCAACACACTGATCAGCGTGGTGACACTAAAGTTCTTCACAGCTCGCTTCAGCAGATCTAGATCATTAATGCCTATGGCCAGTCCCATACCGATGATCGGCCCCATGATCGGAGAGATAAGCATAGCGCCGATGATCACGGCCGTCGAGTTGACATTCAGCCCTAAAGAGGCGATGAAGATAGCGCAGATGAGTACCCAGAGGTTAGCCCCCCGGAAGGAGACTCCCCTTGTGATCTCATCGACGACTAGCTGTTCCTCCTCCAGATCTGGGAGGAGATTAAGGTAGACACGAATACGATTGAAGAAATTCATAGGACAATACAATACGACATGAAAAGGAGAGGTAGGCCTGTTACTTACCTCTCCCAGCTATAAAGTCAAGAATTAGTTCGCCATGGACGAGTGATACTTGTAGCCAAGGAAGCGCAGTCCTAAGGCAACGCCCAAACGATACAGCCCGTAGAGCGTACGAACATACAGCTGTAGAGCCAGCGGTGTCGAGGGCTCTGCACGCTCATGCATCAGCGCACTCAGGGATTGCTCCGCCGCACGATGTAGGAACTTGGTATAGCGCTGTGCCTCCTCCGAGTCTTTCTTCAGCCCTAAGGCCTCCTCCAAGACATATTCATCCAGCTCATCCCAACCTCGGGGCTGGCGAGTCTGTGCATATAAACTCTGAGCGTCTAGCTTCCCATACCGCCCCCAGTCGGCATCCCAGAGGACAGCTAGAGCCATCCCGACGAAAGCGATCCACCCTAGCGATACCAGCGGATACTTCTCAAAGTCAGGTATAGCATCTCCTAGGTAAGGCTTGGCAATCTCTGGGAACAGCTCCGTCAAATCTTCCGTCTCCAAGAGCTGCTTCTCCAGCAGGCCTTCCTCCTCGGCTAAGCGCAAGAGTAGCGCCTCTAGCTCTCCCGTATATCGCTCTAAGTATTCTTTCTCTTGTGTCATCGTCTCTATAAACATTGATTTCCACAAAGGTACAGCTTTTAGCCCCGAGGGGAAAGAGCAAGAGAATGCCTAGCTATAGATTGTACCGCTTCTTCAGCTCCTTCGCATACTGCTCCATACCTGGATAGATATACGAGTCCGTAATACCAAGAAGTGCCAACTCCTTAAGTATACCCGCTTTACACTCCTTCGGTATGATGAGCTTTTTCTTAATCCATTCTTCTGGAAGGTTAGGATGTATATCCTTTCCACAGTACAATGGCCCCCAGCATCCATCGCTATCTTGGTCCGAATTAAGGCCAAGCCCAAACAACAAGAAGGCACCTGCCTGATTGGCAATACGCTGATTGCCATACTTAGCCTTTACAAAGAACATACTTACCAGATCATAAGCTTGAATCAATCGTTGAAAGTGGGGTTTCTCTCCTTTAATTTGATGAAGCAAAAAGCTAATCCCCTCCTGTTTATTAAACCATTTCATGTAAGAGGAAGATTCCAGCTCATACGCTGGCGACTCAGCAATTATGAGTCGCTCCACCTCATCGGCCCAATGCTCAGCTCCTTTGAATGGATCTCTACTCCTAAAGTAATCCTCTGACAGTGGCTCGTGGGAAACTGCCAAATCAGCAAGATAGTGGTTAAGCACCTTATCTACATCTAAACGAACAGGTATCCATGGTAACTCAGCTAAAGATCTTCCGATACATACAGCTTCATGATACTGACATCTTTCCCAAGTATCCAAAGACATATACTTTGGAGGCAATAACCCATCATAGAATGAAGAACTCAGATCTTGAGTTGGATAAAGCCTAAGATCAAGCTCTTCACTCTTGCACTTCGCTAGATTAGCTAAGACGGAGATGGTATCACTATCATAATGCTTCACTTTCTTCTCGGGGACAGAAAACATATAAACCACCCCATCTTTAGCTTTAGCTTTAGCACCAGACTCAGCACCCGCACCAGCAGATGCCATAGCCACATTTTGGACATCCCGCAAAGATCCGAGCCTACCACCAACCACAACAGCGGATACAGCTCCTGCCGCAAGAGCATCAGCATCACCAAGGATCCCAGTTAGAGCTCCCGCTAAAGCACCAGTCAAAGCTCCAACCAAAGTTCCAGTATTAGGCTTACCTCCATCTGCAGTAAGTCCCACCTCCAGACCTGATATAAAGCCGGCATATACTCCTGCAGAAACATCATCATCAGCAGGCTGACATGCAAAATATAAAGCCACAAGCGGATTGGTTGTCATATCTAGGAGACGCGTAGGTAATCCATAGTGTTGCATCTGCACAAGATAATCCAAGGTAGACTTACACTCAGAGAAGCTCTGAGGCTCATGCGCCACCATATCTCGGAACAATAAATGCTCTTTCTCCACCCCATTCGGTGTCCTAAAGATTGAAGGAAGTAACTCCCAATCCTTATCAGCGTGACCTCGGTAGAAGGTTTCTGTTCCCTCCTCTTTATCGAGCTGGACAATCTTCTCAATAAACTCTGAAACAGAATTCACCTGTATCTCTTCCTCCTGCATAGAAGGGGAAGCAACTGCATTCGTGCTATTAGACTCAATTCCTTGACTCATCGTGATGGGATTACATTGTGGTGGGATTCCTTTGTAGTCAGCTTCCTACAAAGAGAAGGGCGGTAATAGCATAGCTATTACCGCCCTATGGGAGAGATAAGATTGATATGACATCAGAAGGTAGTACGCACATTCAGTTAAATGGTATACCTAACTCATCGCATACGTACATACTACACTAACTATACTAAAGCCCATTTTCAGAACTCCAGAAAGGAGGTGTTCCAGCCGCACCTTCCGGTACGGCTACCTTGTTACGACTTAGCCCCAGTCACCTGTATTACCCTAGGCCGCCCCTCGCAGGTACGGACTTTAGGTACTCCAGACTCCCATGGCTTGACGGGCGGTGTGTACAAGGCCCGGGAACGTATTCACCGCGCCATG
>ERZ772874.32-NODE-32-length-77594-cov-26.875675_pt1 | contig 77594 bp, 69 predicted proteins | sample MGYA00580586_ERZ772874 | MGnify/ENA primary metagenome ERZ772874 (study PRJEB29015, sample SAMEA2737952) | human oral metagenome | biome: human oral; feature: human-associated habitat; material: dental | place: China | collected 2154 ... | reverse complement strand
TGAAGCATTACGCATAGGCAATGTTATCTTTATTCCTGCATTGCTCGTTGGGATTATTACGTTTATCATTGGGTTCTTTACGAAGCTCGGCGCCCTTGTAGGGCTTGCTATTGCCTCTATTATCGCCTTGTGCGTGGCTTTATATATTACAAAAGCAAAGGTAACACAAAGCTTCCATGAAGGTCGTCGTCTTCTCGATGCTATCGGCTGGACGGCTATCTTGTCCCAATTGTTAGCGGCGCTTGGTTACTTGTTTAACCTCGCAGGGGTAGGTAAGTTGATTTCTAGTATGGTGGCTAGCATAGTGCCCGCAGATAATGTGTTCCTCGTTGTTGTGGCGTACTGCATCGGTATGGCTTTCTTCACGATGATTATGGGGAATGCCTTTGCAGCCTTTGCAATGATTACGAGTGCTATTGGAGTGCCTATGCTCGTTGTAGGTCATGGTGCCAACCCTGCTATTATCGGACCTATCGCTATGCTCGCAGGCTATTGCGGTACGTTGATGACCCCGATGGCGGCAAACTTCAACATCGTGCCTGTGGCGCTTCTTGAAATGAAGGATACGTACGGCGTTATTAAAGCGCAAATTCCTGTAGCTATTGTGATGCTGACATTAAATATTCTTTTGATGTACTACTTCTTATAATACATAGTAGGTGTTTACATAGTTTAAGAACCATGCATTCATAATATTGAGATAAGTGCAGTTTTGAAAACTATAAATATTGATAGTATTGCAATATGTAATACTATTTCGGTTAAACTATTTAAATTCACAGTATCAATTGATATTGTTATGAGGTAATATGATGAAAACGATTTTGATTACAGGTTTTGATCCTTTCGGTGGTGAAAGTATCAATCCTGCGTGGGAAGCTGTAAAAACGATGGAAGGGTATACAGATGGGGACTATACAGTAGTCACTCAGATGGTACCTACTGTGCGCTATAATTCTGTAAAAACAGCAATAGAGGCTGCAGAAAAATGTAATCCTGATTTTATTCTCTGTGTAGGTCAAGCTGGTGGTCGTCCAGACATTACGATTGAACGCGTAGCCATCAACTGCGATGATTTCCGCATCCCAGATAATGGGGGTAATCAACCGACGGACGAACCCGTTGTAGCTGATGGCCCTAGTGCTTACTTTGCTACACTTCCTATTAAAGACATCGTAAATGCATTGCATCAAGCGGGTATCCCTGCGAAAGTATCCAATACGGCAGGCACTTTCGTATGTAACCATATCATGTATGGCGTATCTCATTACGCAGCTCAAAAGGGTGGCATCAAGGTGGGCTTCATGCACATTCCGTACTTGCCATCCCAAGTGGTGAACAAGCCAGATCAACCAAGTATGGCTGTTGAAACAGTACGCGCTACACTAGAAACCATCGTTCACGTATTGGCTCATGGTGAAAGCTACGAAGCACAACATATTACATATACAACTCCACATGAATAATATATAGTAATATAGTTTTTAGGACTACCATGTGTGGAAACAATTATATACTCAAAAAGAGAGGCCTAAGGCCTCTCTTTTTGTTGCTTTCTTTCGAAATAAAAAATAAATACCTACTATTGACATAGGTATTTATATAATGTAATATGAGTTTATAATCATATTGAACTAGTAGGAATAATTGAGGAATATCACAGAAGCTTTCACCATAAAAAGTGGAATAAAGCTAATGGGGATGACCTCTATAAGGAGTATAGAATGAGTGAACACGTAGATGTAAGTAAAATTAAGGATCCTACCATTGCGGCAGCTCGAAAAGAGGTTGAGTTCCAACGCGCCATGAATCCTTGCCCCATCGATTTTTCTGAGTTTCAATCTAGTAACCCTCGTTCTCAAGGGGAGCAAAAGGAGTATGAAGGTAAAGATGCATCGAATTTTAACCGTCGTCAAAAATATTCTGATAGTGAAGAGCCTCAATTCACAACACCTTTTGGCAGTGAACCAGGGTTTTTACCTGTAGAAAAAGATCGTTACCGCCTTGTATGGTCTAAGCATTGTCCTTGGGCCCATCGCATTGCTATCGCCATCGATTTGCTCGGTCTAGATAAGGTAATCTCTAAAGGTATAGTTGATCCATTGCGTCCAGCAGGTGTTATTGCAGATTGGTTCTTCACCCTTGATAAGGATGAGAAAGACCCTGTATTAGGCATTCACTCCTTAGGTGAAGCGTATCGCAAAGGTGATCCTAACTACGACGCACGTTCCACAGTACCAGCCATTGTAGATGTTACGACTGGTGCCGTAGTAAACAACGACTACCATGCGTTAACAAGGGAATTAGCATTGGGCTTTAAAGATTTCATCTCTCCTGATGCACCAGATATTTATCCAGAGGAATTACGTGCCGACATAGATGCATTGAACGTAATCATCTACGCAGACTTCAACTTGGCTGTAAACTTGGCAGCTCTCGTAACAAACCAAAAAGATTACGAATACTACTACGATCGTATCTTTGCTCGCTTGGACTGGCTCGAAGAACGCCTTAGCAAGCAACGTTATTTGATGGGTGATACGATTACCGATCCAGATATCCGTATTTTCCCAACATTGGCGCGCTTTGACCTCGTATTCTACCAAAAATACTTGGTAAATAAAAAACGTCTCGTAGACTATCCAAACCTATGGAACTATGCGAAGGACTTGTATTCCAATCCAGCATTCGACGGTACAACAGACTTCGACTCTATGCGTAAACGTTTCTACTATGTAGACCATACACCATTTGAAGATCTACCACGCCTTGTTCCAAAAGGTCCAGACGACTCTATTTGGTTAGAGTCAAATGATCGGGCTGAAAAATTTGGTAAATAAAATCGGCAGTAAATTTATATGTTGTCTGAACTGTATTTAGTAAATCTTTTACTATGAAATCTGATACATTACTGACGAATCAATCGATATATATTTAATTATAGATAACTGAAAGGGAGACTTTATGGATTCTGTAACACAGACGATTGTGAACTACATAGAACAAACGGATGTGACGAACCGTGAAGACCTCCTGTCAGTGGCTCGTATTGCCTTTCTAGATTATCTGGCGTCCTTAGCACCTGCTGAGGAGGAGCAAGCTGTTCAGGACTTAGCTCGATTCATAGGGGCTGATCAAAATAAAGCTGTTAAACAGGATACACTTGCTAATGTAGATGGCTATGAGAGCAATTCAACTGTTAAACGAGCCGATAAAGCCCTGTATTATGGCTTTGCCTCGCATTATTTAGATTTTGATGACGCCCAGGCTAATCTGGCAGGGCACTTCAGTACTGTTTTATATTCTGCTTTACTAGCCGTGCTCGAGCCGACGGATACATGGCACGATTTCCTTCGTGCTTATATCATTGGTGCCGAGCTAGAAGGAATCATTGGTTCCCTCATCAACCCTGCCCATCGGACCCAAGGATGGCATTCTACGGGGACCGTTGGTGTTATTGGAGCGGCGGCCGCTATAGGTGCTTTGCGAGGCCTTCATGGTGAAAGCTTGGCTCAGCTCTTATCTCTGGCTGCCACACAATCGGCGGGCATGTTTTTTCAAAGTGGTACAGATGGTAAGCCTCTCCATGCGGGACTGGCAGCACGCAATGGCATATGGGCTTACGAACTGTTACAACATACATCACTTCAAACAAGTACAAAACCGTTTGACCCTGAACGGGGTTGGTTTAAAACCATCAGTAACTGTACCGTTACATCAAATGACATTGATAACCGTTGGTTAGCACCAGGACAACTCATTGAGCCTGGTTTGTGGATGAAGGTCCACCCCTATTGCTCGGCAGCTATTTGTGGCGCTGAAGCAGCAGAAATCGTGGCACATAGACTATATACATCCTCTTCGTATGTATCTAAACATAACTACCTTTCACCAGATGTAGATGAACAAGATCAATGTAGACTATGTGCCACCCCCGATTTCTCCTTTTGGGAGGATATAGATCGAGTTACTGTTCACTTCCCGCCTGGTGCTGATACGGCGTTGCGTTATACAACACCAAGTACAGGTCGAGAAGGGCAGTTTTCCATAGAGTACATCGTGTATCAAGTCTTAGCCTATGGGGCTGTACAGGATGAATTGTTCAAGATAGATACCATAGACCAAGAAATACGAGACTGTATGTCGCGAATAGAGCGTGTCTATGACTTACCGAAGGTATCCCAAAGTGAACGGATTACAAAGGTATCCCAAAGTGAACGGATTACAAAGGTAACCGTTACATTGAAAAATGGGGATACTTTCACAGAAACGGTGAACAATCCGAAAGGATCGCCAAAGAATCCTCTTGCTATGGAGGATATACGCATTAAACTAGGTCTCACCTTAGAGGCAAAACAAATAGATAGAGTTATTGAGGCTTTTACCAATACAGATGAGGTGGAGCCGTTCCTACGCACCTTGCGAGGAGAAGGAGTTTTACATGTTTAATACAAAGAAATTGACAAAATTATTTGCCATCGGCGCATTAGCACTAGGCGTGCTCGTTGTGGCTGGTTGCGGTGATGATACATCAAAAGAGACAAAGGTGAACCCAGATGCTAAAGTGATTAACGTAGCTACCCGCGGTACAGTTCGTCCTTATTCCTATACAGATGATAACGGCAACCTTACTGGTTTTGACGTAGAACTGTTGAAAGAAATTGAGCGTCGTAATCCAGACCTTCACTTCAACTTCAAACCGATGGCCGTTGATGCTGCCTTCGTAGCTATGGATGCAGGTCAAGTGGATATGATCGCAAACCAAATGCGCCGCAATCCAACTCGTGAAGCAAAATACTACTACACAAACGAGGTTAATAACTACTCTACACGTAAATTAGTGGTGAAAAACGACCGCAATGATATTTCTAAATTAGATGATTTGAAAGACAAAAAAATCGCCGTTACTACATCTTCTGAGTTCAACGAATTAGTAAAACAATTCAACGAAACAGCGAATCCGCAAATTGAAGTGATCTATACAGATAAAGCCGGTGCCGAAACATTGAATCTCGTTGCTACAGGCCGTGCCGATGCAGCCGGTGAGTACGAATACGTAATTAACTCTGCTATTAAGGACCGTGGCTTGCCACTTAAAGCCGTAGGCGATGTATTGGCAGTAGTACCAACATATTTCTTGTCTAAACGCACAGATGATATGAAACAAGTAAACGAAAAAATCGATAAAACAATGAAAGAAATGCGTGCTGACGGTACGTTGAAAAAACTTTCTGAACAATATCTTGGTGGGGATTACACATTCGATCCAACACAAAAATAACGAATAGGCCGCCTTGGCGGCCTTATTCTATTATGTCTAGAAACGAGGTGCTACTGTGGGCAAGTATTTTGATGTGTCCTACATGATTCAAGCGTTTCCACAGCTCTTAAATTATGTACATGTAACGGTGCTCATCACCGTTATTTCTGCCATCTTAGGTGTTATTTTGGGCTCTATCATAGCCATCATTCGCCTCAAGAAGGTACCAGTATTAAACCAAGTATTTATTGTATTTATCTCCTTCATGCGCGGTACGCCGTTCTTAGTACAACTCTTCCTCATTTATTTTGGGGTGCCAGAAATCATGTCTCATATGGGGCTTAACATGAGAAATGTGCCGGGCCTCGTATTCGTGTATGCCGTGTTTACATTGCATATTGCGGCTTATAGTGCTGAAATCATGCGCTCCAGTATTGATGCGGTTGCGCCTGGTGAGAAGGAAGCCGCTAAAAGCCTTGGTATGACCGAGTCCCAAAGCTATGTGCGCATTATCTTGCCGCAGGCTTTCACCATGAGCATTCCACCGTTGACGAACCTCGTTATCGGCATGTTAAAAGGGACGGCGCTCATCTTTAACGTCGGAGTTGTCGATATGATGCGTAAGGCGGACCTCATGGGTGGAAATAGCCAGCGCTATCTTGAATTATTTGTCGATGCAGCTATCATTTATGGCATTTTGATTATCATCGTGTCCCTCTTGGGACGATTGCTTGAAAAACGTTTTACCGTTGCGGGCAAGAAAACGCAACGCATTTTGATCAGTGAGGAGTAGGGGCTTATGGGACATATTATTGATTCAACCTATATTTATGGCACCTTCTTTGCTGTCATTCCTTATGTGAAAGTAACCCTCATGATTACCTTTCTTAGCGTTAGTTTGGGTACAATCCTAGGGCTATTAAGTTGCGTGCTACAACAAAATAAAGTACCTGTGCTCAGTCAGCTCAGCTACTTGTACGTATTATTGTGCCGTAGTATTCCGAACATGGTTCTCTTATACCTCGTGTACTATGGCTTGCCAATTCTATTCCTCGCACTAGAGGATCAAACGGGGGTGCATGTGCCTTTTGAAAAGGTACCAGCTACCTTTGTAGCTGTTGTAGGATTAACATTGCATACAGGGGCTTATTTGAGTGAAATCTTCCGGGCTGCCTTACAATCTGTACCGAAAGGTCAAATGGAAGCGGCTCAAGCTATCGGTATGACGTGGTTCCAAGCGTTCCGTCGCATCGTATTGCCACAAGCGACAGTCTTTGCGTTGCCCCTATTTATTAATCAGTTCCTTAACACCATGAAGAGTACCAGCATCGTGTTCGTCATCACTGTTATTGAATTGTTTGGCGCTGCAAAGTTATATACAGAGGAAAATTCACAGTATTTTGAGGCCTATATTGTGGTGGCCGGTCTATTCTGGGTGATGGGGATTGTCTTTGAATTTATCTTCCATCGTTTAGAAGTCTATGCAAGCAAGTATAAACGAGGTAATGCATTATGATAGATATTAAACAAGTTCACAAATCCTTTGGGAACCGTAAAATTTTAAAGGGCATCGACCTACATGTGCCAACCGGTTCTGTAACGGTTATCCTTGGACCATCCGGCAGTGGTAAGACGACGTTCCTTAGAACGCTTAACTTCCTTGAAAAAGCCGACGCAGGGACGATGCAATTAAATGATATTTCTGTAGACTTACATAAAGCGTCTAACAAGGAAATTTTAAACGTACGCCGCAATACATCCATGGTGTTCCAGTCGTATAACTTGTTCTCTAACAAGACTGTTATTGAAAACATCATGGAAGGCCTTGTAACGGTTAAGAAGATGAAAAAATCTGAAGCCCGTGAAATTGCTCAACGCTTCCTTAAGGAAGTTGGCATGGAAGGCTATGATGATTACTATCCTGTACAACTTTCTGGTGGTCAACAACAACGTATCGGCATCGCTCGTGCACTTGCGATGGACCCAGAGGTTATCCTCTTTGACGAACCTACATCTGCCCTCGATCCAGAGCTCGTAGGGGAAGTATTGGCTGTTATCCGCAAAATCGCTAAAGAGTTAGAGGTTACGATGATCATCGTTACTCACGAAATTGGCTTTGCTAAAGAAGTGGCTGACCAAGTAGTCTTCATGGAAGGCGGCGTCATCGTAGAACAAGGGGACCCTAATGTTGTTCTCGAACATCCAAAAGAAGAACGAACACGTAAATTCTTGAGCCGTTACCTTACACTTGATAGTGACTTGCCTCTAGATAGCGCAGCGTTATAAATAGGACTGCTCTATAAATAGAATAGCGCTATATATAATACGGTGCTCTAATAATGCGTGCTATCCTAGTAACATAGAAATAAATAGCGATCTAATCTTTTTAGAATTAGGTCGCTTTCAACGAGGTACATAATGAAAGAATTTAGACAATTAACCGTAGATGATGCGGCTGAGTATCACGAGGTGTTGATTGCGGGATATGCAGAGAATAAGAACTATCCTATATCTTTCGATGCTATCAACTTTAGCCAAGAAGAGTCTCGCGCATGGATTTTAAAATATCCTGTATATGGTCTCTATGTAGATGGCTCTTTGGTATGCTCTATTTCGTTCCGCATGCCTTGGATTCCAAAGGCGACGCCAGATGTATACCCTCATATTGCACACTTTGTGACGGCCCCTGAACATAAGGGAAAGGGCTATGCTCGTGAAGTCCTCGCCGAAGCAGAAGACCTACTCCGCAATGTCTATAAAACACCAGCTGTAACACTTGGTACCGCAGCAGAACATCCGTGGCTTGCTAAGATGTATGAAGGCTTTGGGTTTAAAGAATACAAACGAGTACAACTACCTGGGAAAGTACATACCACCATATTCTTTAAGAAAACACTATAAAGATAAGAAAATTAATATTAATTTGATATTCTAACTAAAAGAGTCGCATCCAATTGGTGCGGCTCTTTGTTGTTTTATAAGATATTACTATCACAGTATTAATTTCAAGATTACTTTGGAGGTATTCATATATGGTTATCATATTCTCTAAATTTGATATTGGTAAATAACGATAAGTCAAAATGCCTAGTGGATAGATACTAAAAAAATATATATTTGTTTGCTATAATAATGCTATATTAATGGATAAAAAGGAGATGCATATATATGAGCTTTCCTAAAGAAATAAAAAGAATTAGACAACGTTCATTTTTAACACAGCAGGAATTTGCCGATGTAATAGGTGTGGCTTTTTCTACTGTAAATCGTTGGGAATCTGGACGTTCAAAGCCAAACCTAAAAGCAATGAAAAGTATTAATACATTTTGCTTAGATAATAAAATCCCTTATGAAGTACTTGAGGAGTCTTGGTTTGACTATAAAATAGAAAAATAAAGGAGCAATACTGTTATGACAGATAAAGAATTAAAAAAGTTAAAAGATACGCTATGGCACTCTGCTGATGTGCTTCGAGCTAGTGCTCATTTAGCTGCGAATAAATATGGTCAACCTATTTTAGGACTTATTTTTCTTAGATATGCTGATATTCTATATAAACAGCACAAATCAGAGATTATGCAAGAATATAATAGGTTAAAAGGTGGGCGTATGGAGAAGTCCATTAAGGAAATATCTATTGAAAAGTGTGGATTTTATCTACCTGATTGTGCTTATTATGATTTTATTAATGATGCACCAGATGATGCTAATAAAGCTACTCTTGTAAAGAAAGCTATGGAAGCAATTGAGACTGAAAACCCTAAAATGGATGGTGTCCTTCCAAAAGAAGTATATGCTCAGCTTGTACCAGAGGAAGAACCGGAGCTTCTTTCTAATATCGTACGTATTTTTAAGGATATACCTGAAAATAGCACCATTGACATCTTTGGTGAAATTTATGAATATTTCTTAGGAAACTTTGCCCTTACAGAAGGCAAGGATGGAGGAACATTCTACACACCTGCAACTGTTGTAAGATATATGGTTGAAGTATTAAATCCCCAGCCAGGTGAAAAGAAGTTCTTAGATCCAGCATGTGGTTCTGGAGGAATGTTTGTTCAGGCCGCAAGATACATGCATGATCACAATGCCAGCGAGAGTGAACAAATGAAATTCCGTTGCTATGGTGTTGAAAAGGAACCTGATACAGTAAAACTGGCAAAGATGAATCTGCTTCTTAATAATATTCGTGGTGACATTACGCAAGCTAATTCATTCTATTCTGATCCATATAATGCAGTCGGACAGTTTGACTATGTAATGGCGAATCCACCCTTTAACGTCGATGAGGTTGTGGTTGAGAGGGTTTCTGACGATACACGTTTCAATACATATGGAGTGCCAAGAAACAAAAGCAAATCAACAAAGAAAAAATCTGACAAGAAAGAAACTGTGCCAAATGCCAACTATTTGTGGATTGGCTACTTTGCGACTGCCTTAAATGAGAATGGTAAGGCAGCACTTGTTATGGCTAACTCTGCATCTGATGCATCCGGTTCAGAATATGATATTAGAAAGAAAATGATTGAAGAAGGTGTCATCTCACAGATGGTGACACTTCCTTCTAATATGTTCTCATCAGTTACACTTCCTGCCACCCTTTGGTTCTTTGATAAGCAAAAGCCAAATACAGACAAGAAAAATGAAATCTTGTTTATTGATGCAAGAAATGTATTCACACAGGTTGACAGAGCACACAGAAAGTTCTCTGGTGAGCAGATTAAGAACCTTGGAATTATCACAAAGCTTTATTATGGCGATAGACAGGCTCTTGTTGACTTGCTTGATGAATACAAAACAGAATTAGCAAATGCCCCAGAATCTTCTGATGATAAGGAAGTACTTATAAAATCATATTGGCAGTCACAGATTGACTGGTTAACTGAAAGATTTCCAGATGGTGTATATGTTGATGTTATCGGTCTTTGTAAAGCCGCGCCAATGGGGGGTGAAGATGGAATCATTGATCAAGACTATTCCCTTAATGCAGGACGTTATGTCGGAGTAGTCATTGAAGATGATGGATTAACACAAGAAGAATTCAAGGAAGAAATGTTATCCTTGAATGTCGAGTTTACTTCATTAAATTCTGAGGCAAAGAAGCTTGAAGAACTCATCGCAAATAATCTGAAAGGATTGTTGGGTGAGTGAAATGGAATATAAGAAATACAAGCTAAAAGAATTACTAACCATTAAAAATGGAAAAGACCATAAGCAATTACCTGAGGGAGATTATCCTGTATATGGGAGTGGCGGATATATGAGAAGCGTCAATTCATTTTTATATGATAGAACAAGTATATTGCTCCCACGAAAAGGTACGCTTAGCAATATACAATATGTATCAGGAAATCCTTTTTGGACTGTAGATACGATTTATTATACAGTTCTAAATGAAATTCTTTATGATTCGTACTATCTATTTTTATATTTAAATGCTTTTGACCTCAGTGGTTATGATAGTGGCGCTAGCATTCCAAGCATGACTTCCAAGACTTATTATTCTCTTAATGTTGAGTTACCACAGAAAAAGATTCAAGCAAAAGTAGCGAATATAATAAGAGCTTATGACAACCTCATCGAAAACAATAACAAGCGAATCAAACTCTTAGAACAAATGACTGAAAGTCTTTACAAGGAATGGTTTGTAAGATTCCGTTTTCCGGGATATGAAGATGTGGAATTTATAGATGGATTCCCAAAAGATTGGGAAAAAGTAAAACTAGATGATGTTTTAAATAAGATGGCTACAGGACTTAATCCAAGAAAAAATTTCGTTTTAGGTGAAGGTGGAAATTTCTATGTAACTATAAAAAATATGGCTGACAATACAGTTTATCTTGATGATAAATGTGCCAAAGTAAATGATGATGCAATAATAAAGATAAACAAACGATCTGATTTGAAAATTGGTGATTTATTATTCTCCGGCATCGGAACAATAGGAAGAGTATGTCTGATTGATATTCCTACAAATAATTGGAATATCAGTGAATCTGTCTTTACAATGAGAGCAAATAAAAAAATCAGCTCAGAATTTTTGTATATGCTTTTGCTTTCACAAGATGTACAGAATTATTGTCAATCTAAGGCAAATGGGTCTGCTCAAAAAGGCATACGAATGGGTGATTTAAGAAAATATACATTCTTATTACCCACAAAGAATGTCATAAATGATTTTACAAATCAAATAAGTCCTATATTAAGGAATGTAAGCTTATTAAGAAATGAAAACAAAAATCTAATTCAGCAAAGAGATATGCTTTTACCACGCCTAATGAGCGGAAAACTTGAAGTTTAGGGAGGTGTTCATATGCGTAATTTTATATCTGAAGACGATATAGAACAGGCTATACTTTCAAAATTAAAGGCTGAGCCATTTAAATATGACATCCTCATTTGTGATGCTTCACCGGATAAACGAGATGTATTGCCCGATGGTACAGGCAGAAACTCTAAGAAAGAATGTATCCTTCCTGATGTTATGCTGTCTTCTCTTAAGCGTATTAATCCAGCTATCGAAGAAGATAAAATTAAAGAGATAGTAAAGACATTAAGGCAAGATTATACAGGAACTGATATTGTAGATACGAATTACAAATTATATAGACAAATCCGTAATAATATAAAAATCACAGTTCGTAGAAACGGCAAGGAAGGTTTTGATTTTGTAAAATTGATAGACTTTGAGCACCCGGAGATTAATACTTTCACAGCGGTGTCTCAGATGTGGATACAAGGTAAGGTCTACTATAGAAGACCGGATATCCTTATCTTTGTCAATGGTATGCCTCTTGTGTTTATTGAACTGAAAAATAGCATTGTTAAGGTTGAAGAAGCCTACAACAAGAACCTCAAAGATTACATGCGGGATATTCCGAATCTCTTTGCATTTAATCAGATTTGTGTGCTTTCAAATGGTTTGGAAACGAAGCTTGGTGCATTTAATGCAACCTATGACTATTTCTTTGAATGGCTCAAAATTGATAGCGAAAAAGAGAAACTGGACAGAGAAGCCATTCTTGCTGCGGATAATGTTAAGGATAGCTCTGTCAGATATTTTGTTGATGGTCTTCTTAACAAAGATAGACTCATTGATTATATAGAAAACTTTATTCTCTTTGAAAATCAGAGAATAAAGATTATCGCTAAGAACCACCAGTACTTAGGTGTAAATAATCTAATAGAATCAGTGGAGAATAGAAAAGAGCTTAACGGTAAGCTTGGTGTCTTCTGGCATACACAGGGTTCAGGAAAATCCTACTCTATGGTTATGTTTGCCCGTAAAGTGAAGCGTAAGATTCAAGGTAATTTCTCGTTCCTCATTATTACAGACCGTGAAGATTTGGATACACAGATTCATAAGAACTTTGTACGTACAGAGGTTATTGGTTCTAAAGAAGAATGCCAGCCAAAGGACAGCAAGCAGTTAAGAGATTTCTTGACTACCAATAAGGCTTTTATCTTTACGCTGATTCATAAGTTCAGATACGATAAGACAAAAAAATATCCAGTGCTTTCTACTCGTGACGATATTATTGTCCTTGTTGATGAAGCACATAGAACACAGTATAAAGATTTAGCAGAGAACATGAGAACTGCACTTCCGAATGCTAACTTTGTGGCATTCACAGGAACACCTCTTCTTGGCTCTAAACGCCTTACGAATCAATGGTTTGGTGACTATGTTTCGGAGTATAACTTTGCACAATCTGTAGAAGATGGCTCTACAGTACCATTATTCTATTCCAGACGAGTTCCGGAAGTAGGACTTGAAAATGATTTCCTTGATGATGATGTCGTGGATATTATCGAAGAAGAAAATCTTAATGAAGACGAAACTCGCCTATTGGAAAATGCATCCTCTCGCATTTTAGAAGTTATCAAGCGTGATGATAGATTAGATAAAGTGGCGCAAGACATAGCTTATCACTTCCCAAGACGTGGATTTCTTGGAAAAGGGATGGTCGTATCAGTCGATAAATATACTGTTGTCAAAATGTATGACAAGGTTCAGCATTATTGGGCTATAGAAAAGCAGAACATCATGAAAGAGCGAAATACAGCTTCCACTAAGGAAGAATGTGACCAGCTCACTCGTATTCTTAATTATATGAATAAGGTTGAAATGGCTGTTATCATTTCAGAGGAAAATGATGAAGAAACGAAGTTTGCTAAGCAAGGATTAAATATAGCTGAGCATCGTGCAAAGATGAACGAAATTACACCGGATGGAAGAGATATTGAGGATAGATTTAAAGATTCTGAGGACTCACTGCAACTTGTGTTCGTTTGTGCAATGTGGCTAACAGGATTTGATGTAAAGAACTTATCTACACTTTATCTTGATAAGCCAATGAAAGGGCACACGCTGATGCAGGCAATTGCTCGTGCCAATAGAGTGTATCCCGAAAAACCTGCCGGAATCATTGTAGATTATGTCAACGTGTTTAAATACATGAAGAAGGCATTAACAGAATATGCCACTGGTGATGACGGAACAGAATTCCCTGCAAAAGATATTGATCAATTAATCAGCTATATTGACGGTACAATTGATGAAGCAGATTCTTTCTTGGTCTCTCTTGATATTGATTTAGAAAAGATAATTGCTGATTCTAATACACTGAATAAATTAGATGCATTAAGAAGTGCTTATGACACTATCGTGGCAAAAGATGATGATAAAGAAAAATTTAAGGTTATCCTTAATTCTTTGACAAATCTATACGAAGCATCTAAGCCGGAAATCTTTGAAAAGAACTGGAATAATGATAAATTCGCACCGCTTGTGTATTTGCATGGTCTCTTATATAACACTATTAACGATGAAAAGGTGGCTCGTGCTAGACAGAAAATGAATCAGATTTTGGATGGCAGTGTTACAGCAAGTCAAGAGTTCGTTAACTATGTACGGGAAAAACCTGCACAGTACATGATAAAAGGCACAAAGGCTATTGATCTTTCTAAGGTTGATGTTGAGCAATTGAGAAAAGAAATCAAGGTCGCTAAGTATAAGGCTATTGAGATTAACGACTTGAAGGAATACATTGAGCAAGCACTCGAACAGATGCTTAATAGAAATTGCACGAGAACCAAATTCTCTGAACGTTTCAAGCGAATTATTGACTCCTATAATGCAGGTGGCACTGAAAATGAGGATTACTATGAGCAGCTTGTAAAACTTCTTGAAGAACTTCGTCAGGAAGATAAACGTGCAAATACAGAAGGCCTTACAGAAGAAGAACTAGAAATCTTTGATTTGCTTATTGCTGGAAAAAAGGTGACAAAGGATGAAGAGCAAAAAGTAAAACTCTCTGCCAAGAATCTTTATAAGAAGCTAGTCGATAATCGTAATAATCTTCTTGTAGTAGATTGGTATAAGGATGAACAGCCAATTGCTAAGCTAAAATATGAGGTAGAACTATCCTTGAATGATGATTTGCCTGAAAGTTATGATAAAGTATCTTTTGACTCTAAGGTGTCTTTACTTATGAATCATTTTATGGATATGGCAGTACAAGGATATGGATGGATTGGTTCTATTTAATTTCCGGAAAAACTTATAATTTCTATTTTATTCACAAACACAGTGTTATAATAAATAAAAATTGTTGTTTGTGGAGTGTGATATCGAATGTATGAAATCGTAAATGAACCAAATTTAACAATTGCTTTTGATATGGATACAGAGTTATCTCAATTTGGTGTGTTTGGCATATATATTAAACAGGGCTATAACATTTGTTCTGGATATATTGACCCTAGTGATTGGTCAGGAATTCGCGCTGGTTATAAAGAATTAGTTGACTTGTATGAAAACTGCAAAGGCAAAGCAACCTTTACATATATTCTGACGGGAGAAGGGGATACGCTAACATTCTCTTTAGACCAAAAGGGTGCTTTGATCATGGATGTTACTATCTGTACCACTTGTAATTACAAATGTAATATGACTATTGAAAGTTTAGATCAAACCTATTTGCCGAGGTTTATTGAGTTTTTTAAAGAGTTTTTAGATCGAGAGCCAAAATAAAAAGAGTCGCGTCTTTGTGATGCGACTCTTTTTTGTACCCAGTTTCTATATACAATTATTTTGTAACAACTTTAAGATCTACAGGGATTTTAGCTTCTACAGCTTCGCCTTTGATAACTTTTTGAGCTGTATCAATAGCGATTTTACCCATTTGGTCTGGTTGTTGAGCAATTGTGGCAGCCAATGTGCCGTCTTTAACAGCTTTGTCTGCGTCAGCAGTACCGTCGAAGCCTACGATGAAGATTGTTTTGCCTGCTGATTTAGCTGCTTGGATAGCGCCCAATGCCATTTCGTCGTTATGAGCGAAGATAGCTTGTACGTCTGGGTTAGCTTGTAACATGTTAGTTGCTACGTTCAAACCTTTTGTACGGTCGAAATCAGCGCTTTGTTTTGCTACTACTGTTAAATCTTTGTCAGCGATGTTGTGGAAACCTTGGCCACGTTCGCGAGTTGCGGAAGCACCAGGGATACCTTCAAGCTCAGCTACTTTAGTAGCTTTGCCTACTTTATCAACGATAAGTTGAGCTGCCATTTCGCCGCCTTTTACGTTATCGGAAGCGATGTGAGCTACTACTTTGCCTTTGTCAGCAGAGCGGTCAACAGTGATTACAGGAATGTTTTTAGCATTTGCTGCTTCTACGGAAGTAGAGATAGCTGCAGAGTCTACAGGGTTAATGATCAATACGGAAACGCCACTTTCAAGCAAGTCAGAAATATCGTTTGCTTGTTTTGCAGGGTCGTTTTGAGCATCAACGATTTTAACTTTAAGACCAAGCGCTTTAGCTTGAGCCTCAACGCCTTCCTTCATAGTTACGAAGAATGGGTTGTTCAATGTGGAAACAGAGAAGCCGATAGTGCCGGATTTTTTGTCGCCGCCGTTATCAGCGCTTTTACCACAGCCTGCTACAAGACCGATAACCATGATAGCCATCGCCAACAGTAACAATAGTTTTTTCATAGGAACCTCCTAGGCTTTCTTGCGATCTGCAAGAACCGCCAATAAAATGACAATACCTTTTACGACTTGTTGATAGAAACTGGAAACGTCGAGAATATTTAACCCGTTGTTGAGGGTACCGATAATTAGGGCACCAATGAGTGTGCCAACGATATGACCACGACCACCAGCTAGGCTTGTGCCGCCAAGAACTACCGCCGCGATAGCGTCCAGTTCGTAGCCTGCACCTGCTGTAGGTTGTGCAGAGTTAAGACGAGATGTGATGATTGCACCGGCGATACCACAGAGCATACCCGTTAAGGCATAGACGAAAATTTTAACGCGGTTAATCTTGATACCAGCAATGTAACTAACCTTTTCACTACCACCTACGGCGTATGTTTTGCGGCCTAAGGATGTGCGGCTCAATACGAACCAAAGGATGATGAAAGCTAGGAACATTGTGATCGCTGGAACTGGAAGGCCTGCAATATCCCCTTGGCCAAAGCCGTGGAATAGAGGGTCTTGTGTAAGGCCGGAGATTGGGTTACCGTCTGTGAATACTAACGTAGCACCACGGTAGATGGTCATGGTCGCCAAGGTAGCGATAAATGGAGCTACGCGGCCATAGGTGATAACGAGACCGTTAATACCGCCCAATACAAGGCCCGCACCTGCAGCTAATACGATAGCCAATACAGGGTCAGTACCAGTTACGATGAGGTTGGCCATCACTGCACTAGAGAGGGCAAGGATGGAACCTACGGATAAGTCGATACCGCCCGTTAAGATGACGAAGGTCATACCAAAGGCGATGATCGCATTGATGGATACTTGGCGCAACAAGTTACGCAAGTTGGAGAATTCAAGGAAACTGTCGTTCATGACAGAGATAATGATAAATAATAGGATGAGGCCGATGAGAGGGCCTAATTTTTTTACATATTGTAGAGCTTTGCTGTCCATTATTGTCCTCCTGTGGCTAATGTCATAATCGATTCTGGGGTTGCTTCGCTGCGGTCCAAGATACCGGCTACGCGACCTTCATGAATGACCATAACACGGTCGCTCATGCCCAGCACTTCAGGTAACTCAGAGGACACCATGATAATGGACACACCATCGTTCGTTAATTCGTTCATTAAATCATAAATATCACGTTTCGCACCGATATCGATACCGCGTGTCGGTTCGTCCATGATGATAATGGATGGCTTTTTACCAACCCATTTTGCAATAACCACCTTTTGTTGGTTACCACCGGATAAGGACGATGCGGGCTCGTAAATAGATTGTGTTTTAACGCCTAGTTTTTTAGACAATTCGTCAGCAAAGGAATTGAGCTTGCCGCTATCAAGTACATGAGATGGACAAATCTCGCCAAGGTTCGGCAATGTAATATTGGAACCGATGGAGAAATCGAGAATCAAGCCTTCACTTTTTCTATTTTCTGTGATGAAAGCAATGCCAGCTTTGATGGCATCTTCTGGTTTTTTACAGTTGAGAACGGAGCCGTTAACTGTTACGGTACCGCCATTGTGTTTGTCTACACCAAAGATAGCACGCATGATTTCTGTACGACCTGCACCCATGAGGCCTGCTACGCCGAGGATTTCGCCTTTGCGCAAGGAGAAGGAGATGTCGTTGTCGAACCCTTCAGGTTTGAGGTTATCTACGCTCATGACCACTTCGCCCGGTGTTGTGGTACGAGCAGGGTAGAACTCGTCAATAGAACGGCCTACCATATGGCGCACTACTTGGTCTACAGAAATTTCAGCAGTTGGTTTTGTAATGATGGTGTGACCATCACGCATAACTGTGATTGTATCGCATTCGCTAAAAACCTCTTCCATACGGTGAGAGATATATACGATAGCTACGCCGCGGGCTTTCATTTTGCGCATCATTTTAAACAATGTCGCCGTTTCACGTTCTGTGAGGGCTGCTGTCGGCTCGTCCATGATGACTACCTTGGCATCTAACATCAAGATACGAAGAATTTCTGTCATCTGTTGGTGACCGACGGAGCAAAGGCCTGCTTCCGTTGTGAGTGGCAATTCGATGCCTAACTCGCGGCACGTATTTTGAGCTTCTTCGAGCATCGCCTTTTTATCGAGCATACCAAACTTGTTGCGCTTCGGTCTCATTAAATACAGATTTTCTAACAATGTTAGATTAGGCCAAATGTTGAGCTCTTGGTGAATAAAGGCAACACCGTTAAGCTCAGCCTCTCTCGGGTTCGGGAAGGTGCGCTCTACGCCGTCGATGGTGATTGTGCCAGCATCTGCCTTGTGAATACCGGTGAGGATATTCATGAGGGTGGACTTGCCAGCGCCGTTTTCGCCCATCAAGGCGTGAACCTCGCCCTCCTTGAGGGTAATACTTACATCGCGTAGCACTTGATTCGTACCAAAGGCCTTTGCAATGCCTGACATAACAATTTCCATAACTACTCCTATATGATTGGTGAAAGTATCTCTAATGTATGTAATAGATTAGATGGTTAGGTAATCTTTGAAAGCTAATCTGTTTAATTTATAGAAACTGATTTATAGAATCAGTTTCTTAAGGTATAAACCGAGTTAGTCAATCTACTACTCTAGGGACGATCGCTAAAAATGCAATCGGCGCGCAAGATAATATTCGCATACGGAGATGCTTCACCAGTTCTAATAATGCATTTGCATTGTTTGGTTGCTTCTTTGAAAGCATCGTGGCTCGTCTTAATCCATTCGTATTGATTGGATGGGAAGGTAGACTCCAAAAAGTCATAAGCTTCAGGATTATTTTCTTTAATTTCTTTTGCTACATGAATCGCTTCGGATTTCATATGCTTAGCGATGATGGAGACCACTTGTTCAAAGCTTGGTACTCCAAAATCTAAGGCTAAGTCAATCTTTTGAACACCTTCAGGTACTGGCAAACCACAATCGGCGATACAAATCGTATCTGTGTGGCCGAGATCTGCAAGAACCTTAGCGATATGGCTATTTAAAATGCCGTGTCGTTGCATAGATAACTCCTTTTTCTATTCTAATGAATGAGGTTTTAACGCCTCATTCATTAATTCTCTCTGTTATATAGAGGGCAGATGTATTCGTTGCATGAGAATGTATAGCTTGTATTGAATAGACCTTTCAAAGCGACTTTGGCCCTGCGAAGGCAGACCTGGCCAGTGGAGCTTTTAAAGGTCTATTCAATATGCTAACTCTTTGATAAGAATGCAGCGACCTCGTCCTTTGTTGGCATGCCACCTTGGGCGCCTAAGCGTTGGATGGAGAGGGCCGCTGCTGCATTACCGTAGTGTAGCGCATCACCGAGGCTTTTACCATTGACGATAGCCGTTGCAAAGGCACCGTTGAATGTATCGCCAGCACCTGTTGTATCTACGGGCTTAACCTTGAAGCCAGGTACGATGTGAATTTCACCGTTATCGGCATAGCCTACGCCCTTGCTACCAAGGGTAACGATGATCTTATTTTCGTTAGCTAACAATGTTTCTTCTGTAGTTTGATTAGGGTAAAGCGCTGAAAGCTCGTGTTCGTTTGGTGTAATATAGGTTGCCAATTCTAACCATTCCGAATTAAGGTCGGCTGCTGGAGCCGGGTTTAAGAGAACTTTCACATTAGCCTCGTGGCAACGACGAACGATGTATTCAATAGTTGGAATAGGAATCTCGTTTTGAACCATTACTAGATCCGCTTGCTCGATAGCTGACCAAGCATTATCCACTACAGTATTATCTACCTTTGCATTAGCGCCAGAAATAACAATGATGCTATTGTCGCCTTCAGCCAATGTGATATGTGCTGTTCCCGTTGTAGTATTAGGTACAGTAACGATGTAGTCCGTATTGATATGATTTTCTTTTAGATTATCTACAATCATTTGGCCGTAAGCATCTTGACCGATGCAACCAACCATGGTAACCTCTGCACCCAATCGGGCAGCTGCTACCGCTTGGTTAGCACCTTTGCCACCGTGAGCGATGTGTAATTCGTTGCCCATGATTGTTTCGCCTGTAGTAGGGCGTTTGTCCGCGAGGACTACAATATCCATGTTGCAACTGCCAATAACAACAATGCGATTCATAATAACTCCTTGATTAGCCTCTGCCCTAACTGGGACTAAAAATGACTATCATTTATTTTTATACATAAAACATAGGGTGTTTTATACGATAAGTCGTATATATAAATATAATTGATAATCAAAGAGGCATTTGCTTTCACATACCTATAGTATATACTAATTATTTATTAGTATAGCGTAAATACGCGAGTTTATCTATATAAATATCTATAAAATGTAGGAATAAAAAAGGTATATCCAAAATCTATGTTACATGAGTAAAAATGTACTCTTAAATTTTGGATATACCTTATTATTATAGAATTAATATATTATACTATTTATATTTTATCTAACATTTGGTCTATACTATCAAAGGATTTCTCTAAAGATAGAATACGTCCTTGAATGATATCATTTTGGCCTTCTACAAGAGCAGATAATATATCTATCTTAGTTTGTAAAATATTAGTTGTATTATCGTTAATATTTATTGTATTACTGTAGCTTTTATCTATTTTCATAGTCTATCCGGCCTTTATTGTTAATTATAGTTATATATTAGTGAAAGCTTGGTTTATCGAAGTGTGTACCTGGCTCACCTACGCCGATGCTTGTGCGGTGGAAAGGAGTTTCATCCGCTGCATGTAAGATATCAAAGATGGCTTTTACCACAGCTTCGCGTGAAACTTGGGCATCGTTGAATTGAGCCCCTTCAGGGATGAGTTCGTAATCGGTTTTTTCCGGATCATTATAAAGCCATGTGAGGCGCAAAATAGTGTAATTTAAATTGGATTCGCGCAATACGTTACGAGCTTGACGCTCACCTTGAACATAGCTAATAGGCAAGTTATCGAAGGTCCATTTTTCAAGTGCTACAGGGAATTCACCAGAAAGGCCAGCCATGGAAACGCCGATAACACGGCGTACATTTTTACGACTCAATGCTTTCACGATGGACGCCATATCACTGCCGGATTCCATAGAACCTACAAATACAACCTCCGCATTTGTTACAGTTTGTTCTAACTTAGCAGGGTTTTGAAAAGAACCTTCAATCACTGTAACACGTTCATGGTCGATAATCTCTGGAGGTATACGTGTTTTCAACTGACGACCATATAATGTAATGTGCATATCTGTATATGTTAATAGTGTAGCAGTCAACTTTTGAGCTATTTGGCCCGCAGCTCCTAAAATCGTAATATACTTATACATAAAAAAGACCTCCTATGTTCGGGCATAAATATTTGATGAAATTTTAACATACATATATGACAAATAGGTGAGAAAAATTATAGAAATCTTTATAAGATTTTCATAATTTAATTGATGCTTAAAATTTCTTTTGTTGTTTTCAGCTGCGCAAATCGATTTTGCCAAATTTTTTCTTTGTAAAAGGATAGGATTTTATCATCTTAGCTTTCAAAATTAATGTTAATCTCTTTTGATATAAGTATTTGTATGCATTATATCACAAGTATGTAACAAAAAAGTGCGATAGAAGGTCCATTATTTTGCTAATATTTTTTAGAAAACGTAGTAGGTTTTGCTACTGAATTTGTATGATTTTTATATACAATAATTAAGATATTAAAAAAATAAGTATTGTATGAATTAGGGTAATAAGTGGATTGGAGGCTTTAGAAAAACCTAGGCATACCCCTAGTGCTAGCACGTGCAAAAGTCTTCGAAGAATGTTACAATAAACAGTATATATTCATTTTTAGAAAAGAGGCTATTATGGAACGGATTCAAGATCTTGTGTACACGCATGTGCAGGGTGGCCAGTTTAGATGGGTTACTGTCAGCACATTGATGCTCGCATTGGGCACGATTTTGCATTTGGTGAGCCCTAGTGTAGCTGGGGTAACGCCGAACTGGACGATTGCTACGTACTGCGTAGCTATTTTATTGACTCGTCCTAGTTTGAGTCAAACGTTGGGGATTGGCCTAGTAGCAGCCCTCATTAACGTATTGACGTCTAAGTCCGCATTCCCGTACGGCAACTTGTTGTCCGAACCAGGTGGTGCTTTGACGGCTGCTCTCGTGACACGTGCCATGTTGTCCGTGAAGTTCCGTAAAATTGGGGGCTTCGATTTGACACCAATCTTATCTGGATTCTTGGCGACCGTTGTATCTGGCGGTATTTTCGTTACCATTTTGTGGCAAGTTCTGGGTTTGCCAGACAATGTGTATATGTACGGTATGTGGCCAATGGTTCTTATCGTAGGCGCTTTGAATGGTGCCATTACGCCGATTTTATACATTCCAGCACAACGTCTATTCTCTAAACGCGGCATGTTGCCAAGTGCAGAGGAATTGGGCTCCGATCATAGTCACTTGACGATTTTGCCTGAGCGTCAAGCTAAGATTTCTATTGAGCACGTAAATTACTACCATCCTAAGGCGACTACGCCATCTCTTGAAAACATCAATCTCGATGTACATGATGGTGACTTCTTAGTGGTAACTGGTCCTGCAGGTTGTGGTAAAAGTACCCTTTGCATGGCGATGGTAGGGGCAGTGCCTAAATTCTACGGTGGACGTCTAGAAGGAATGGTCTTTGTAGATGGCCAAGCGACCACACAAATGGAAATTCCAGAACTAGCGAACCATATCGGTGTAGTTCTGGCCGACTACGATACACAGCTCGTAACGATGACGGTTCGTGAAGAAGTGGCCTTTGCCATGGAAAATCGTGGTTATGATCGTGAAACGATTACATCTCGCTCTCAAGAGGTGTTTGAACAAGTTGGCCTTGTGGGATTAGAAGACCGCAAGATTACAAGTTTATCTGGTGGTCAACGCCAACGTTTGGCTATCGCTTCCGTATTGGCTACGAACCCAACTGTACTTGTTCTTGATGAACCGACTAGCTCCCTCGATCCAGATGGGACCGCTGAATTATATCGCCTCGTAGGTGACTTGAACCAAAAACACGGTATCACCGTTGTCGTTATCGACCATGACTTGCATGCTGTATTGCCGTACGCAAATCGCATGGCCCTCATGGTGGAGGGCTCTATCGCTTGTGACGATGATGTACCTACTACTCTTCGTTATATGTATGAACACAATATTCACGTTGATGCATTGCCATCCGTGTTTACCACATACATGGAACTGGAACAAGCGGGCTTCCACAGCGATGAACCTTGGCTTAGCATTGAGTCTGCTATCAAGGGCTTGCACCAAATTGAAATGGCGCATGCTATCCAAACTGAGGTGCATGGTAAAAGCAACTCCACAGTAAATCAAACAAATACTACAACTGTAGAAAAAAAGCAACCTATTCAACGTGTTGATGATGTACCAGGAAAGGACGGTGGCGCTCATGCTTAAGGTTGAAAACATCCGCTTTGGCTATGTGCCATCCGTAGATATTTTCCGAGACGTGACTTTCACCATCGAAGGAGGCGAATATATCGCCATCGGTGGTCGTAATGGTTGCGGTAAAACGACCATAACTCGTTTGCTCGTAGGCCTCGAAAAGGCTAGCGAAGGCCGCATGTATTATAACGGTAGGGATATTACGTCTATGCCGCCGTCTAAACGGGGGCAATTTATCGGCTATGTATTCCAACAGCCAGATCGTCAAATGTTTAGACCCACTGTAGCCACTGAGGTTGCCTTTGGTCCTGAATCTTTGGGTCGTACTAAATCCGAAGTGAAACGCATCGTTGATGAAGTATTGAAACGTACAGGTATTGCTCACTTGCGTGAAGCATACCCTCCGACATTGCGCCGTGGTGAAAAGCAACGCGTAGCCATTGCTTCCGCGTTGGCTATGAAGTCTAAAATCCTCATCCTCGATGAGCCAACAAGTGGTCAAGATGGTAAGGAAACAAAAGAGCTATTAGCATTATTGCGTCAGCTCAATGCGGAAGGTATCACGATCCTTCTTATTACTCATGATATGGAAATCATGGCTAGCGAATGTAGCCGTGCTATCATCATGGGCAATCAAACCGTAGCCTTTGATGGCAGTCCAGAAGAATTATTCAAAAAGTCTACGGATGAATTGCAAGATTTAGGTCTTACGAAACCGCCAAGTGTGGAACTTTCACTAGCGGTACCATCCTTGGGCTATTGCAAATCCATGGATGAATTGAAATCTAAGTTAGTGGCTCAGTTGAGCGGAAAATAGGAGGGACATATGGAACGTTTAGTACCGTTAACAAAAATCTTGATGACCCTTGCCGTATCCGTGTGGGCCATCCTGTTGCGCGACTGGGTATCTCTATTGGTATTAGTCGTAGTAGAACTCGGTGTATTGTTTGTGGCGAGTTTGTTGTTCAAACAGCGCAAAGCAGTGTTGGCATTAACTAGCTTTGCGGTATTCCTTGGCCTCGTCCAATTCATCGGTAGCGGCGATGTAACTTCTGCCATAGTATCTGGCTTACGTATGCTTGCTATGACACTTGTATTCATTTGTCTGTTGGCAACTACAAAATTGCAAGATCTTACAGCAGCACTCGTAACACAATGCAAAATTCCTTACGAATATGCATTTATGTTTACTGCTGCTCTTCGCTTCGTGCCTGATTTTATTGCTGAAAGCCATGCTGTACAAGAGGCGCAAGCTTGCCGTGGATTATCTCTAGAAGGCAACTTTATTAAACGCATCAAATCTTATGTATCCGTTATCCAACCATTATTGCTAAAATCCTTGGGACGCTCTGAAACAATGGCGTTATCATTGGAACTACGTGGCTTCGGTGGACCTACACACAGTTTTGCTGCATCCGTAGGCTTGAAGAGAATAGACTATAGTGTGATTGGTGCTTTAATTGCTATTACAGTACTTTTATTCTTAGTTGTTTAATCTTTCTATAAATTAAGGAAGAGTTTACTTTTGATCTTATAGAAGTATATTAGTTCTAATAGTTATAAAAAAATATGATGAAAGTATATAAGTAAAATAAGAGCTTTTTACTTATATATACTTCAAAATATATAAACTGAGTGGTAAAAATCGTTGTTTTTACCACTCAGTTTTGTTATATTGGATGTATAAAGGTAAAATTTACAATTTTTACATTTTAATGGATTGTGAAAGGTGAAAAGCTATGTCATATGAACCTTTATATAAAGTGTTTTATAAATGCGAAGAAAATTGGCAAGAGATTCTTGATGCACGATATGTATCTGAAAATACGCAACATATAAGTATATCAATAGCACAAATCAATAGAAAAAAGAGTTTTTCTGCTTTTTTTATGTATCATAAGGATATTCTTGATGTAATGATCCAATTGGAGCGGAAACATTCAGCTTTTTTAGATTTATTAAAGCAAGTTCCGTTAATTATGCACCCTCACTTACTAAACACATTCTTGGTAGAAGAAATCAAGGCTAGTAATGATATTGAAGGTGTTCATAGTAGTAGAAGAGAGATTCAAGAGGCTATTGATACAAATATTGCTGAGGTAAAAAGGTTTAGTAGTATTGTTTCAAAATACAGAGATATATTAAATACATCAGGGAAGAAAGAGTTTTATATAAATGAAGATATTAGAGCTCTATATGATGAGTTAGTATCAAATGAAATTGAAGAGAAAAATAAACTAGATGGAGCGATTTTTAGACGTGACTCTGTTTCAGTTTATGATGGTTATGATAGAGAGATTCATATAGGAACTACACCGGAATCACAAATCATCAAACTTATGACCATAGCACTAGAGTTTTTAAATAATGATGAGATACAATTACCAATTCGTGTGGCGGTATTTCATTATATGTTTGGTTATATTCATCCTTTTTATGATGGTAATGGCCGTGTGAATAGGTATATTTCTTCTTCGTATTTATCAAAGGAGTTTCATCCATTGGTAGCCTTGCGTTTATCCGCTTTAATAAAGGCTAATCGTTCTAAATATTATAAAAGCTTTGTTAATACTACGTCAGAACGCAACGGAGGTGATTTGACTCCTTTTATTATTCAGTTTCTAACTTTTTTAGTTGATACAGTTGATAATTTAAGTGAATTGCTTAATACACGGTTAGAACGATTACGTAATGCTTGTGATCAATTAGATCAGTTTTTTATTAATCAAGGAATTACAGATGAACTGGTTCAAGATATATATTATATCTTATTACAGACATCTTTATTTATGATTGGACCAGGAATTACTAGAGAAGAATTATGGAAAAATTTAGGTAAGAGTAAAAAGACCGTGTATGAACGTATTAAACATATGCCACGTGAACATCTTAAAGTTCAAAAGGTGGGTAAAACAGAGCATTTTAAGTTAAAGAAATCTATATTGAGTTCTATTTAGTAATCTATGAAAGAAGAGTTACTATGAGTAATTTAAATATTCGTCGTGCTAGAATTGATGATGTATCTCCTTGTTTAACTATTTATAATTACGAGGTTGTAAATGGTGTAGCCACACTAGATCTGGAACCGCGCACGTTGCCAGAGTGGCAGGAGTGGTATGCAGTTCATCAAACATCTGAGCATTGTATTTTTGTAGGCCTTATGGATAATGTAGTGGTAGGTTATGCGTCGCTTTCACCATATAGAACGAAGGATGCTTTTAAAAGTACGGTGGAGCTATCTATTTATATCCATCAAGAGTATCGTGGTAAAGGAGTGGCGTCTAAATTGATGGCTCATATATTAGACCATGCGAAAGAAACGGAAACATTACATACGGTGGTATCTGTCATTACTGCAGGGAATGCGGCAAGTACAGCGCTACATGAACGATTTGGGTTTACCTATTGTGGACTAACTCCTCAAGTGGGATTCAAACATGGTAAATATCAGGATACCGAAACATACGCATTATTGGTATAATAAAACGTAGATAATATTAAGATATATAAATTAGATATATAAATACGATATATTAATAATGTACAGATGATAGATAAGGGTTCGCCAAGGGGTAGGGCGAATAGGGGTGATTGAATGAGTATGAAAGACGAAAGGCAGTTTGTTGGATACAGTAAGTATCGCAGCCGTCTCGTGGACGGTCATGTACATACGGAATTGTGTCCACATGGTAGTGGGGACCGAACTGCGATGATGATTGAAAAGGCCATCGAGTTGCGTATAGAAAAGGTATGCCTCACAGAGCATGCACCATTGCCAACAGCTTTTGCTGCTGAATACGGTGGTGATAAAAAGGCTTATGACACAGCATCTTTGAAATTGAATCAAGTTGATGCCTATTTAGAGTTAGGCCGTCAATTACAACGTGCGTATGGCACACATATCGATATATCTCTCGGCTTTGAAGTCGATTATATTCCAGGCTTTGAATCAGATATTCAAGAGTTCTTGGATCGCTATGGTCCGTTGACGGATGATAATATTTTATCCGTTCACTTTATGGAAGGTGTTAATAATGCCTTTTACTGCTTAGACTACAGCCCTGAAGAATTTGAAAAAGGCTTCGGCCCGTGGATTGAAAAACAATATGAGTTATATTACAAGTATTATTCCACAGTGCGCCAAGCCGTGCGTGCTGACCTCGGTGAATATACACCTAAACGTATTGGTCACTTTGATTTGATAAAAAAATACCAACATCACTTTGGATTTGAACGTCATTTAGATCGTCGCAATGCGCAGGTGGTGAGCGATATTTTGCATATTATGCGCGTCCAAGGTCGCGAGCTAGACTACAACATGAGCGGCTTCTTCAAGCCAGACTGCCGTGAAATGTACCCAAGCCGTTTCATCCAAGGCATGGCGGCTATCATTGGGGTGCCATTTGTATTGGGATCTGATGCGCATAGCGTGGCAGACATAGAAAACGTTTGGGGATAGCATCAAATCATTATTATAGTAAATACATGAAATATTAACGGTTCTATTGACAATTCTATAGAACCGTTATATTATGATTTCATACTTTAATAAAGTAAAGTGATAAAATAGAAAAGTATCGATATAGGTAAATTTTTTCTCATATTAAACTGAATAGCTAGATGACTTAAACCGTCATATAACTTAAATGTTTAATACAGATGATATATAGCTTTCAAAAACATGAGAAATGATATAAATGAATTGATAGAAGGGATGTTTACGATGGTACAGCAGCAATTACCTACGGGGTTCCGTGATGATATAGGGATCGTAGCGGAGCGTAAGGATGATGTGAGTCAATATGTGCTCGGTCTTTGTCGAAATCGTCAATATACAAAGATTTCGACGCCTCTCGTAGAGTACAAAGATGTATTCAATGGCTATGCAATGGGGCGCGGTCAACATATGTACGAATTCATGGATAGTTCTGAAGCATCCGTCGTAATTCGTCCCGATTTGACTATGCCTATCGGTCGTTTTTTGGCGACTACCAATATTGAATTGCCTCGCACGTTCTATTACTTGGGCGATGTATTCATGAAAAATAAAAAGCACCGCGGCGATGTGAACCAAGTGACTCAAGGTGGTATCGAGATGGTGGGCTATGATGGGATTGAGGCAGAGCAAGAGTGCTTCAAGATCATTAAGGAGGTAAATGAAACTCAGCTAGGTGGTAGCCTGTTGCTCGAAATTGGTGATGCTCGTTTCTCTCGTGCTATCACCGATGCGCTAGGGCTCAGTGATGATGAAAGAACAGAGCTATTAGACGCTTTGTTTACTAAATATTTACCGCGCTATAACGAGTTGCTTTCCGACTTTAAAAATAGTGCGTTGTTCCCATTCCTCAATGTATGGCCTCGTTTATTTGGTACGGTTCAAGATATCAAGGATGAGCTGAACCAAATCATCTTGCCTGCAGCGGCGCAGCGCATTTTAGATAATCTCATAGATATGGCAAACCAAGTGGAGCAAACAGGGCAACAGGTTCGCATCGATGTGTCTACGGAACCGCCTCAATCTTATTACACAGGCATTACCTTTAGAGGTTATGTGGACGGCGTGTCTCAATATATCGTTAGTGGTGGTCGTTATGATGGACTGTTATCTAGCTTTGATGGTACACCGATGCCGGCCGTTGGGATGGCTTTCAACATTGACGTCTTGACTGAGATTACCTTGCAAGGTGAAAGCAAAGTTCAAGATAACGATACATTACGCATCGCTCTTACTAAGGGGCGTGTAGAAAAGGACTTTATTCCGCTCCTAGAAGCTTGTGGCGTAGATTGTGAACCATTACATAATAAGGCACGTAAACTTATTATTTCTTTGGGCGATTTTATGGAGGTCATCCTCGCAAAGGGGCCAGATGTAACAACGTATTTGAAAAACGGTGTTGTGGACCTCGGTATCGTCGGCAGTGATGTATTAGATGAACAAGACGATACGAGCTATGAAATGCTTGATTTACAAACGGGTAAATGCCAATTTATCTTGGCGTCCTTAGCGGGCTATGACCCTAAAGAAGGTCGCCGCCAACGAATTGGTACGAAATATCCAACTGTTACAAAACAGTACTTTGGAGCTCAAGACGTGGAAATCATCAAGATTGAAGGTTCCGTTGAACTGGCTCCACTCGTAGGGCTAGCCGATGCTATCGTGGATATTACGGAAACGGGTACAACATTGCGTGAGAATAATTTAGAAATTTTCGACTGGTTGCAACCAATTTCTACACGTCTCGTAGCCAATCCATTAGCTTTAAAACAAAAGAGAAATACTATTTTTAAACTCATTGATCAGCTTTCAGAAGCAATTAATACATAAGACGTAGAGTGAATCATATATCCGGCTAGTAAGATTTAGGATTAATAGCAGATAAAACTGTTAATATATGGAATGAATAATAGAAAATGAATACTAGATCTAACTAGTGATACTGATAGCTCAAGTAGGAAGAAGGACGACAGATGAAAATATATAAAGAATCACTAGAGGCGATGCTCCGTATCGTACGTGATTATACACAGCAAACTACAGATATGGAAATTGAACGTCGTGTGTACGATATAATCGCCGATGTACGGACTAACGGTGATGCGGCCTTAAAGGCGTATTCTGAAAAATTTGATGGCGTATCCATCGAAGATTTCAAGGTACCTCAAGAGGAAATCGATGCCGCTTATGAATCTTTATCTGATGATTTGAAAGCTGCACTATTAAAGGCAAAGGCTAATATTACGGAGTTCCATAGCCGTGAAATCGAGCAGGGCTTTGTGGACATGGATACACCAGGTATTATTCGTGGTCAAAAGGTCATTCCCTTGGCTCGCGTTGGTCTCTACGTTCCTGGTGGCACAGCAGCGTATCCATCTACCATTATCATGACTGCGTTGCCAGCTAAGATTGCAGGTGTCAAAGAAATCGTTATGGTCACACCTCCTCAAAAGGATGGTATCAATCCTGCTGTACTTGGTGCGGCAAAATTGGCTGGTGTTGATGCGGTGTATCAAGTGGGCGGTGCCCAAGGGGTAGCGGCGTTGGCTTACGGCACGGAAACGATTCCTAAGGTTGATAAAGTCGTAGGCCCTGGCAATATTTACGTAGCCACAGCGAAGCGCCAAGTATTCGGCCAAGTCGATATTGATATGATTGCGGGCCCAAGTGAAATCGGTGTTATCGCCGATGACAGCGCTAATCCAGTTCACTTGGCGGCTGACCTGTTATCTCAAGCGGAGCATGATCCTCGTGCGCGCGCTATTTTGGTCACTACTAGTGAAACGTTAGCAAATGCCGTATCCGATGAGGTAGAACGTCAACTTAAACTGTTACCTCGTGAAAGCATCGCTCGTCCAGCCATTGAAAATAACAGTTATATTGCCGTTATGGACAGTATTGAAGATATGTTTACCGTAATGAACGAAGTCGCGCCAGAGCATTTGGAAATTCAATTGCCAGATCCAATGAACTACATGAGCCTTGTTCAAAATGCGGGCTCTGTATTCCTCGGTGCTTATGCATCTGAACCGTTGGGCGATTACTTGGGCGGTACAAATCACGTATTGCCTACTAGCGGTACAGCGCGATTCTCGTCTCCGCTAGGCGTATACGATTTCGTGAAACGTACGTCTTTCACACAATTTACAAAAGAACGGTTAGAAGAAGTGGCAAAACACATTACTACGTTGGCTCGTACGGAAGGGCTCGAAGCACATGCTCGCGCCATCGAAGTACGTTTTGAAAAATAGTTATAAAAATATTAGAGAAAATATTGGCCAAAATAGTAGAAAATAGATTCGGTATATATTTGGCCTCTATATTTATATGTAAATTTAAAATATAGAGCGGAAATATAGATTAGAAATATAGATTAGATATATAGATTTGGAGTATAGAGGTCGTTATGATACGCACAGGCACGGTGCAACGCACCACTCAAGAAACAGATATTACAGTAGAAATTACCCTTGATGGGGCGCAAACAAGCTCCATCTCGACCGAAATTGGCTTCTTTGACCATATGTTGACGCTACTCGCGAAACATGGCCGCTTTGGCCTTGTAGTAGAGGCAAAGGGCGATATATACGTAGATGCTCACCACACTGTGGAGGACATAGGCCTTGCATTAGGTCAGGCCTTGGTGAAAGCCCTTGGCGACAAGGCCGGCATCGAGCGTTACGGCGATGCGTGGGTGCCTATGGATGAAGCATTGACGCAAGTTGTCATCGATTTGAGCGGTCGTCCGTACCTCGTTTTCCAAGGGGAATGGAGTACGCCGGTTTTAGGTGGCAACTTTGAAACAGAGCTGGTGGAGGATTTCTTCCAAGCACTAGCGATGAGTGCCGCTATGAACTTACATGTGCGCAATGTATATGGTCGCAATACACATCACATTATTGAAAGCATGTTTAAAGCCACAGGCCGTGCACTGCGTAAAGCAGTGACGATTAACCCAGATATCCAAGGGGTCAACTCTACAAAGGGCGTTATTTAATAAAGGAGATTCTATGATTTTTCCAGCTATAGATTTACAAGATGGGCGCAGTGTTCGCCTGTATAAAGGCGATTTCGCACAGGAAACGGTCATCAATCCAGATCCAGTAGATCAAGCGAAACAATATGAGGCAGCTAAGGTGGGCGCCTTGCACCTCGTCGATTTAGATGCTGCCAAGGCGGGCAAGCCTGTAAATGTAGATATTGTAAAAGCAGTGCGTGCGGCTTTCACAGGCATCCTTGAAATTGGAGGCGGCATCCGAGATAAAGAGGCCGTTGACCTCTATTTAGGTATGGGCGTAGATCGTGTTATCTTAGGATCTGTAGCACTTAAAAATCCGGAACTTACAAAGCAGGTTATCGCTGAATACGGTGCGGAGTGTATCGTTATTGGTGTAGATGGAAAAAATGGCAAGGTTGCCGCTGAAGGTTGGCTCGACCAATCCGACGTGCCGATGACCGATTTAATCGGTGCCATGGTTGAAGGGGGCGCAAAGTATTTTATCGTTACCGATGTAGACCGGGACGGTACAATGCAGGGCGCCAATGAAGAGTTACTTGGGAATTTGCAAAAAGAATTTCCTACAGCACGCATCGTTGCTTCTGGAGGCGTTCGTAATCTAGGGGATATTAAATCGCTAGAACAAAAAGGCGTTATGGATAGTATTGTTGGTAAGGCTCTGTACGAAGGCACGATTACGCTAGAGGAAATCGGCGAGTACAATCAGCAGAAAAAATAGAAATGACTGTGATACTCTTATATTATTTATTGGCTGTAACCAATGGAACATTGGGCATAATCAATACATATATTGTACATGGTCAATGAAATATGTTGAGTATAACTGTTGAAATGTATTGGGCGTAACAGCTGAATTATATTGAGTGACACTCGATGGAAAGGAGCTTTATGTTAGCGAAACGGATTATTCCCTGCCTAGATGTAGATGATGGTCGCGTAAAAAAAGGGGTTAACTTTGTTAATCTCGTAGATGTAGGCAGTCCCGTAGATATTGCGGCTTCCTATGAGCAGCAACAGGCAGATGAGCTGGTATTCTTAGATATTACGGCCACCGTTGATGCGCGGACCACCATGCGCGATGTGGTACAGGAAATCTCCACACAAGTATTTATGCCACTCACCGTGGGTGGTGGTATCAAGAGTGTTGATGATATGACGGCTTTGCTGAAAGCTGGTGCGGACAAGGTATCTTTGAACTCTGCGGCTCTTGCTAACCCTGAGCTCATCACAGAAGGGGCTCAAAAGTTTGGTAATCAATGTATGGTGGTAGCCATTGATGTGAAAACAGATGAAGAAACCGGCGAATGGTATGCCTATACTCACGGCGGTCGCAAGCGTACAGAATGGAAAGCTCTAGATTGGGCAAAAGAGGCCGTAGCTCGTGGAGCAGGGGAATTGCTAGTAACGAGCATGGACAAAGATGGTACAAAATCTGGCTTTGATATCGAGTTATATAAGGCTATTGAGTCTGTTGTTAATGTACCTATCATCGCATCTGGAGGTGCGGGTAAGGTTGAGGATTTTGTAAATCTCTTTAAGCAAACCGGTGTTACCGGTGCACTGGCAGCATCTATATTCCACTTTGGGGAAGTTAAAATTCCTGAACTCAAACAAGAACTACGAGCTTACGGAATTACAGTGCGCTAAAATAGATCTAAACAATTACTATCTCTCGTAAACTCTTTGCTAGTCTATATGTTCAGAATTAGTTAAATAGTTTGTTTATAGATAAACAGAAAATAGAAATAGAAATAGTAATAGTAATAGATAGAGATAGAAATAGAAACGTATGAAGATGTAGATACATATATAGATATAGAATAAAATGCATACATAAATACAGATACAGATGTAGAGATAGATACACAAACTGACATAGGATAACAGATTGGTGATTACTTTTGATAAAGGATAGAATATGAAACCGGATTTTGAAAAAGGAAATGGTTTGTTGCCGACGGTTGTGCAAGATGCGGAGACTAAGGACGTTCTCATGGTGGCGTGGATGAACGAAGAAAGCTTTCACAAGACACTAGAAACAAAGGAAACGTGGTTTTGGTCTCGATCTCGTCAAGAACTATGGCATAAGGGTGGCACCAGCGGCAATGTGCAGCATGTGGTGAGTATGGCCCTCGATTGTGATGGCGACACCTTGCTCATTCAAGTTAAGCCTGAAGGTCCTGCCTGTCATACCGGGCGTACAAGCTGTTTCTTTAATGAAGTAGAACGGAGTTAAACATGGCACAGCAAACACTGAACGAATTATACGAAATTATTAAAAACCGTAAGGCACAGCCAAAGGAAGGGTCTTATACGAATTATTTATTCGACAAAGGACTCGATAAAATATTGAAAAAAGTTGGGGAAGAGGCAACAGAGGTAGTAATCGCCGCAAAGAATGAAGATCCACAGGAGCTGATTTATGAAACAGCAGATGTGTTATATCACTTGCTCGTGTTATTAGCGGAGAAAAATATTCCTTACGAAGCCATTGAAGCTGAGCTGGCGAGCCGCGAAGGGGTTGTTAGCAAGACTACAGATCGCCCAGAAATTACAAATTTATAATGTATATTCTATTATGAGCTCGGACGAGTTCATATGTGCTTTATGCGTTATATGCGTTAAGAAAATAGTTAGAAAGGATAGCCTATGAAAGAGATAATTCGCACTTTGAACCCTTATATACCTGAGGAGCCAGCTGAAGCGGTGAAAGAGCGCCTTGGTGTGGACAGATTGGTGCGCTTGTCGGCAAATGAAAATCCATACGGCACATCGCCATTGGTACGGGAGGCTATTCTTAGTTATGTAACACATAATGATGCCAACTACTATCCTGATGGTAATGCTACCGATTTGCGCATGAAATTAGCGAATTACTGGCAGGTGCAACCTGAGCAACTCGTCATCGGCGTAGGTCTCGATGAGGTCATCGCCATGGTCAATAAAACATTGATTACCGCTGGTGACTCCATCGTGGTAAGCGTGCCAGCCTTTTCGGAATATGCCTTGAATGGCCTTGTGGAAGGTGCTGAGATTCGCGAGGTGCCAGCTGATTTTGAAACGGGGCAGTATGATTTTTCTGCTCTTGTGAAAGCTGTAGATGAAACGACACGCCTCGTGTGGATCTGTAATCCCAATAACCCAACGGGCACATATGAATCTGTTGAAGATATCCGCAAATTTGTAGCCGCTGTGCCAAAGGAAACCTTGGTCATCATAGACGAGGCTTATATCGATTTTGTCACTTCCGTAGCTGTTCCTACGGCACGCGCGCTCTTGGATGAGTTCCCTAATGTAGCTATCATGCGTACCTTCTCGAAGGCCTATGGCCTTGCCAACTACCGTGTAGGCTACATGATGACACCTTTAGAGTTGGCAAATTATATGCAAACCATTCGCTTGCCGTACAATCTGAATACATTATCTCAAGTGGCAGCAGAAGCCGCTTTCGATGATCAAGAATTCTTGGCGAGAACGGTATCTCAAAATGCAGAAGAGCGAGCAAAATGGGAACGCCTCTTTGATGAGTTAGGCATTCACTACTATAAGAGCGAAGCAAATTTTATTTTCTTTGCATCTTCTGATGCGGAAGGTCTTGCAGATGTTTGGCTCAAATCAGGTTACCAAGTGCGCCGAGGTCAACGAGAAGGATGGTTACGCCTTACAATTCCAATGCCTCAAGATGGGGATATTATGCGCAAGATATTAAGAGATTTCATGAATTAATTTGTATAGAATAAAGTATAATTTGTAATATGTTTTATTTTATCTTATCGTGTTTTACCCTATAGACTGGAGTTTATTATGATTGCCATTATAGATTATGATGCAGGGAATACCTTCAATGTCCAGAAAGCCTTAGCCTATATCGGCCTTGATGCAGTGCTAACTGCGGATCCTGAGACCATATTAAACGCTGATGGTGTTCTCTTGCCAGGTGTAGGCGCATATGCGCCGGCGATGGCAGTTCTAAAAGAGCATGGTTTAGTTGATGTCATTCATGAGGTAGTAAAGCGTGAAATTCCTTTATTAGGTATTTGTTTAGGAATGCAACTTTTATTTGAAGAGTCTGAAGAATACGGCCCAACTCCCGGTTTAGGCCTTATTCCTGGTATGGTGAAAGAAATTCCTAGCAACCTTGGTCTTAGCGTGCCTCATATGGGTTGGAATAAAAATGTAGTACACCAGCCTCATAGTATTTTTAATAATGTAGATGATCAATATACATATTTCGTTCATTCCTATTATGTGGATACAGATCCTGAATATATCATATCTACTGCAAATTATGGTATCGATGTACCTGGTATTGTAGAACGTGGCAGAGTGTATGGAATGCAATTCCATCCCGAAAAAAGTGGTGTCGTAGGTTTAAATTTGTTGCGTACATTTGGCAATATTACAGAAGCTTATGGAGCGACAAAGGAATAAGAGAACTATAAAAGATATCAGAAAAGTACTTCATGAAATAGGTATTGTGGTAAGGCAATAGATAACTTTTATCAAAATAAAATAGTAAAGGCATTCTCTGATAGGTAGAGAATGCCTTTTGTTATGCTTTATAGGTATACTTAACTTTCAAAATGAGAAATTAATAATTGACACCTTGTTGATTAGTTATACAATAATGTTGTAAGTACTAACATTTTAGGAAGCCATTGTGGCATGGATACATAGGTTTTATCAGTAATATTCATATACTCCATGTCGCGGGATTACTGGAGGTGTTTATATGGTTATGAATGGTATTTACTTAGTTATTGCCTCCGCGTGTATTCTAATTTTAGCGTACCGCTTTTATGGGGCTTTCATAGCGGCTAAGGTATTGACCTTGGATCAATATCGCCCAACGCCAGCTATGGTTCACAATGATGGTCACGATTACGTGCCAACCAACAAATGGGTAACCTTTGGTCATCACTTTGCAGCGATTGCTGGTGCAGGCCCACTTGTAGGTCCTGTTATTGCAGCCCAGTTCGGCTATTTACCTGGTGCCTTATGGATTCTCATTGGCTCCGTATTAGCCGGTGCTGTACATGACATGGTTATCTTGTTCGCTTCCGTTCGCTATGATGGTAAGTCTATTGCGGATATTGCTCGCGAAGAAATCAGTAAACTGGCTGGTTTCGGTGCTATGCTCGCTACTTTGTTCCTATTGGTTATCACCCTCGCTGGTATGGCTGTAGTAGTAGCTAACGCATTGCATAACTCTCCTTGGGGATTCTTCTCCGTATTTGCTACCATTCCAATCGCTATTTTTATTGGTATTTATTTGAAATGGTTACGTCCTGGTAAAATCCAAGAGGCGACTATTATTGGTGTAGCCTTAATCTTCGCAGCTATCGTCTATGGTCCAAATATAGCAGCTAGCGAATATGCATCTTGGTTCACATACGACTTGCAAACTATTGAAATTATGCTCGCTGTGTATGGTTTCTTTGCAGCTGCATTGCCAGTATGGTTATTGCTCGCTCCTCGTGATTATTTGTCTACATACCTTAAAATCGGTACAATTGGTGCCTTGGCTCTCGGTATTATCATCGTAATGCCTGAAATCCAAATGCCAGCTGTTACACCTTACATTTGGGGTGGCGGTCCTGTATTGAAAGGTTCTGTATTCCCTTACATCTTCATTACTATCGCATGTGGTGCTTTATCTGGTTTCCATACAGTAATTGCTACAGGTACAACACCTAAAATGCTTACTAATGAACGAGAAATTTTACCTATCGGTTATGGTGCGATGTTAACAGAAGGCTTCATCGCTATGATGGCGTTGATCGCAGCTACTGCATTGCATCCAGACGATTACTTTGCAATTAACTCCACAGTTGAATCCTTCAAAGCGTTAGGCCTTCAAGTGCATGAATTACCAGCATTGTCCGCAATGGTTGGGGAAGACTTGATGCACCGTCCTGGTGGCGCTGTATCCTTAGCAGTAGGTATGGCTCATATCTTCTCCAGATTGCCTAACATGGATCACTTGATGGGGTACTGGTATCACTTCTGTATCATGTTCGAAGCCTTGTTCATCATGACTTTGATCGATGCTGGTACTCGTGTAGGTCGTTACTTACTTCAAGAATTATTAGGTCATTTCCATCCTAAATTCAACGACCAACATTGGGCTCCTGGCGTATATGGTTGTGCCGCTTTGATTTGTATCTTATGGGGTTACCTAGTTCTACAAGGTAACATCGGTATTATCTGGCCTCTATTCGGCGTATCTAACCAATTATTAGGTACTATGACATTGGCCGTAAGTACTACCGTTATTATGCGACTCGGTCGCAAACGCTATGCCTGGGTAACAGGTATTCCATGTATCCTAATGGCTATCGTTGCTATTACAGCAGATTTTGAAAACGTATTTAACAGCTATATCCCAGCTGGTAAATGGATCCTAGTAGCATTTAGTGCGGCTATGTTCCTCATGATTCTTATCGTATTGGTAGAAGCGATTCGCAGCTGGATTCGCTTAGCTAATATTCCACAAGACTATCGAACTCAAGATGAAATTGAAGCTGAAAGTCTTGTAAAATACGGTAAAAACGTAAAAGCAGAAGCATAAGACTTTTAAGTTTTCATACATTATCTTATAAATTCTGTAATACTACTCCTTAGTATAATATTATAAAAAATAAAAGCCCTGTTCACGGCTTTGAATAGTATCTGTAAAAGATATATTCATGGCTGTGCGCAGGGCTTTTGCAATTATAATTCTATTTCCGGTAATAGACGGGTAATGCCGATATGGATATTTTTATCCGGTGCAATGTCTACGTGGCTGATATATCGCAATAACTCCTCGTGGGAGGCGGATATCTTATTAGGATCGTAGATTAGTGTTGAAATAAGCATGGACTCGTTATTATGGGTTACATAGGTAAGGGTGGACGGATTTCCGTTCAGTCCCTTAAAGTCCATGATGAAACCAGGCGTTTCATTATACCATACTGCGTAGTACTGATTGTCGTTTTGAGTGCTAAACATAGGCATGGTAAGCATTCTTTTTACTTTCATGACAATCTCCTTATACATACTATACTATGCATATATCCTAACATGAGGTATTGTTACTGTCCATCTGGATTGTTGTATCCGGCATATCAGTTTTGTACAATATAATGCTATAATAAATGTATGGGAAATAACATACGCTCTTACTGGAGTAAATATATACAACTATATAAAAAGGGGATTATAGGCCTCTTCGCTTTTATCAGTATTGCGCTGGTAGTTCTTTTTATATTGGCTACGATTGCCAGTCGGGGCATGGGTCTCATTTTTACAGAGGTTATGACTCGACAAACGATGATGCGCGGTACGGTTACTGCTGAAAGTTTATCTGCTACACCGTGGGGAACTTTGACTTTTACCGGGCTAGTTTGGAAGGACCCAGAAGGGCATGAGTTGCTCAATGCACCAAGCGGGAAAGTCCGCGTTAATATGTGGGATGTGGTGACACGTAATTTTAAGTCCTCTGCTATCGAGGGCATTGAATTAGATGATGCGGTTGTAGTCGTTGATTTAGACGATAATAATCGGTTAGATTTCGCGCCCATATCTCCAGATGTACATAAACCAATTAACGAGATAGAACCCCGTTCGAAAGCACCTAGAAAGACTACACAAGAACGGCAAGAGGAACTAGGTAAGAAAGTACGTAACTTCAATTGGGCGGGCCAACATTTAGATTTGAAGATTAGGCTTAGAAACAGTCAGTTAGAGGTCTTTAACAGAAATCGTCATTATGTGATAAAGGATGTAAACGCTAGAATTGACCTTGATAGTAAGAGGGCCATTCGTATCGATATGGAGACGGGCAAATTTGGTGGTACCGCCATAGGGGATGGTCTCGTATTAAAAGGTCGTGTAGACTTAAAGGATGTTTTAAAGCATCGCATGCCTCAACTGGATCTACAATTTGATGTGAAAGGGGTGGATCCGTCATCTCTAGGCTTTGGTGAGAATATTCATGACGCCATGACCTTGCTTACAAAGGTAACAGGTGATTTTAACCGTCCCTTTGCTAAAGGTCGGGTAACGATGCCGATTTTGCGCATCCCTGCACTTACCTTTGAGAATGTAGTAGGAGATGTGACGTATCAAGATGGTATTTTGAATTTTGAAAACGTTAGTGCTAATGTATACAGCGGTAAATTGGAGGCTAAAGGTGTATATAATTTGGACACTCGAGCCTATACAATTACTGGCGTAGCAAAGGATCTAGATAGTAGTGTGGCCCTTAAAGCACCAGAATTTCTCGTGCCTGTATCGGCAAATTTGAACTTTAAAAGTGAAGGCCAACCTCGAGACATGGAGGTATGGGGAAACTTCTGGTCTGGTGAAGGGCACTATATGCTGATTCCGATTCAAAGCATTACGGGAAACTTTCACAATAAAGGGCGACATTTATCCTTTAGCGATGTGAAAGTAAATACGAAAATCACTACTATCACTACGGATGCTTTGCGTATCGATGATGGACAGCTCACGATGGGGCCGCTTAATATTACGTCCCATGGGGGCAGCAATTTTATTCTATATGATGAGTCATTTGATGAAATTGATGCGCATATGGCTCGAATTAAAGATGGTATTAAACAAGCTAAAGAGAATAGTAAAAGTGCTTCTGAATCAGCAAAGGGCATCGATACGTCTGGGTTCACATCGCCGGACATGATAGAATCGATAAAAGACCTGAAGCGGAGTATAGACTCGGCGAAAGATAGCTTAGATAATATGTCTAAAGGCATCAAGCAATAAAAGACATTTAGTAATAAAATACATTGAGAAGTAAAAAGCAACAAGAAATAATAACGTATCAAAAATAATAAAGTATTAAAAATAATAAAAAGATGGCAATTCATCAGCGTGATGAGTTGCCATCTTTAAGTTATAAGGTATTAAACTGAATTTAGCTATACGCAAGATTTTATTATCTGTTTAATCCGTTAGAGCGTACGTATTCGGTATTCTCTGTGTCTTTGGTATCTGTTTTTGTATTAGTTCGTTTTACCGTAATAAGAGGTTTCTTTTCTTTGGTTTCCTCTTCTTCGTATGGAATTACTTTATCTCCTTGATCCGGTAAGAATGTTTCGATACCGTTTCGTTTGCCTTTTTGCGTGTTAGCGTCAGCGGCCAATTGACTTTGTTGTGGAACGATGTAAATTTCGTCTTTATTGATAGTTACATCATTTAACAAGAGTTTGAATGCGTTCGGACTTACATACAGAATTCCGTCTACCATACGTGCTGCAGGCAGTAAAGATTCGGATGTATCGAGGTTGATAATTTGCAATTTACCCTTGCGCACGACTTGTTTAGAGTCTGGTTGTACCGCTAATGTAGCAATGTTCATGTCGATCAATGCTGTTTTAGTAGGTGCATCCCAAGATACTTTGTAACCTAATGCTTCTGATACTTGACGCAATGCTACGAGTGGCTGACCATCAACATAGATGACATTTGGCTTTTTATCGATGGGCTCCAATAATAGACCATCTACATTGATGTAATGTTGTGTTGTTACAGATGCAGGTCTTTTTAAACTCTGCGTCGGTGCAGCTGTATTCATACCGACAGCTGCTTGTGCAGGCTGTACCACTCCGCTTGTGAAAGCAAGCGCCCCTAAGGCTATACCGGATAAAATAAGTTGTTTTAATTTCATGGTAACCTCCATTGTGTGTAAAATGTCACGATAAATCATAATGGATACTGTAACATGGATATATGAATATTATATTATGAATTTTAATTTTATAAAACTAATAAAGGAGGAGGGTTAAATAGTGGTCACATTAATGCAGATAAAGTTGGTTTGCAATCAGATACAACTATTTACCAACAAGGTCAAATTGTTGGTCGTGATGCTGTAGAATTACAAGCAAAAGAGAATATCACTTTTAACAATTCTATTGAGCATTTAAAAAATCAAGATGTTTTACATAAAACAGCAGGTATTGCTGTAACTGGTGATACAGGCGTTATGATTGTCTCTGCTGGCAATGATGTAAACCTAGGTGGTGCAACTATCGAAGCATTGGGTAAAGAAGGTGCTATTACTATTACAGCTGGACGTAATATTAATAGTACTACAGATACTCTTACAGCAAAAAAAGATATGACTCAAGATGGGGATAATTATTTACGAACCTATCGTCAAACTGAGTTGGGAACGACAATAGAAGCTGGTGGAGATATATCTATTGGTGCTAAACATGATATTAAGGCACGTAATTTGACCGTTAGCAGTGATACTGGGGCGGTAAAAGTAATTGGTGAACATGATGTATCCATTGAAAATGGCTATAGTGAATCTAAGGATGCATTTGCTTTAAAGTATAAAGAAAAAGGTCTTCTTAATAAAAAAGAAACTAAGATCAAAACGAATGATGAATCTACAAATGCATTAATGAGTACACTTAGTGGTCATACTGTAGTGGTGGGTGCTAATAATGATGTGACACTTACATCTTCTAATATAGTGAGTACCGCAGGAACAACTGTATTAGCAGGTCATAATGTAATAACCGATGCCGCAGCAGAACATACACTAAGTACAGCGTCTAAAGATGTAAAAAAATCTGGTATTATGGGTGCTGGCATGGGTATCATGATTGGTAAAAAGCAATCTAAAGATAACTACTATATTGATGAAACAACTCATAAAGCCACTACTTTAGGCTCTACCGATGGTGAGGTTACTGTACAAGCTGGTGATACAGTTCACTTGACTACTACAGATATTATAGCGGATAAAGGAATTAGACTTAGTGGACAAGATATAGTATTAGATGGCAAGGAAGATCATTACCTTTCTAAAGAAAGTCATGAATATAAGTCTTCTGGCCTTACGGTTAGTCTTGGAGGCTCTGTTGCGAATGCTATTAATACAGCTTATGGGCTACAACAAAAAGCTAAAGGCCGTGAAGATAAACGTTTAGCTGCACTAGAATATATGGAAGCCGGTAAAGAGCTTAAAACAGCAGCTGCGAACATTCATGATTACACAAGCTATACTGTTGGTTCTGTGTTAAAGAAGGGAACTGAATTAAAAGAGCTAGGACAAGCCCAACTAACATCTGCACAAGAGCTGAAAAATGCTTCTCTTATGAATCGATATGCGAATACAGCAACAGCAAATGTTGCTGATTATAAAACTAAAGTAGGCGAAGCTAATATAAGTAAGGGAAATGCAGAGTTAGCTGATTTAGAAAATGATAAAGCTGGATATAAGGCTAAGAAACGTGCTAAAGCAGGTAATCTTGTAAATATTCGTGTAAGTATTGGTTCTAGTAGTAGTCGAAGTGAGTCTTCCTATGAAGCAAATACATTTGATGGGGGGCTCTATTGAAAGTAATGGTGATATTACAATTGAGGCTAATAGTGCAGACTCTATCAAAGGAAATATTAAAGCTGTTGGTGAAACAATTTCCGGTAAAACAGTCAAATTAGTGGCTTCTAATGATGTATCTTTACAAGCGGCAACAAATACAAGTGAAAAGCTTGAAAATGCTAAGAGTAAAGGCTGGTCTGTTGGGGCTAATATTAGTGTTGCTGGTGGCGGTATACTAGGTTTTGATGCTAGTGCTAATGCTGCAAAACAAAAGAGTAATACAAAGGTAACAACACATACTGGTACTATTGTTGTAGGTTCGGATGCTGTTGCTATTACATCTGGAAAGGACACCCATATCAGTGGTTCCAAGGTAATTGGTAAATCTGTAACAGCCAACGTAGGTGGAAACCTTTCCATTGAAAGCTTACAAGATACAAAGACATATGTAGGTGAAAGCTCTAATAAAGGGTTTAGTGTATCTACAAATGCGGGTTCTCTAAGTAATGTATCTATGAGTTCAAGCAAAGGTAAAATGAAAAGTGATTATACAAGTGTTACTGATCAAGCGGGTATATATGCAGGTGATGGTGGATTTGTAATTAACACGGCCGAAACAACATCATTAACAGGGGCTGTTATAGATAGTACAGCAGACTCTAATAAAAATAAATTATCCACTAAATCATTGGATGTTAAAGATGTTGAAAATACGGCAGAATATACGTCTCGTAATGTAGGTATGAGTTATAATCATGTCGGTAATTTTAAGAATCTTAGTAAATCTGGAAAAGATACCGTGTGGAACACATTAGGCACATTACCTAATTTGTTACCAGATTCTAGTAAATCTAGTTCTTCCATTACAAAATCTGCTATTTCAAATGGTACAATAGAAGTACGAGACGCTGACTTTAATATGCAAACACTGTCTCGAGATACAAAAGATAGCTTGAATAAGCTTGATGAAATCTTTGATAAAAAGAAAATTGAAGAACGTCAAGAATTATCTAAATTATTTGCAAAAGAAGCCTTTGGACAATTACATAATTGGAATCCAACCTCTAAAGAAGGTAAAGCTGCAAAAGCTGCAGCTCATGGTATAGTAGCTGAAGTATCTTCTCGTATGGCAGGAAATAAACCTGGAAGTGGTTTTTATGCTGGTGCTACGAATGAAGCGTTAATTGGAGAAATTCAAAAAATTGCTAAAGAAAAACCTGATGTAGCTCAAACATTAAGTGCTCTACTAGGTGCTGCTGTAAATGGTAGCTTAGGCTATTCCCCTGTAACAGGTGCAGCTGAAGCACAATACGGGACCAAGTGGAATAACCAGGTAGTTGTAAGAGGGGTAGCTTGGGTATTGCAATATGGCGCAGTGAATGCATCTAATCAAATTTCACGGTTTGCTCGTATTGGATCATCTATAATTAAATTAGGCGATAGTGCTTCTGATTATGAAGAACAAGAATATATCAATAAAGGGTCATATTTATATAGACCATATAAAATAGAGAGCGTTGATGCTATAAACTCTACAAATACTATTAATATAGACTCTAATGAAGGTGTATTATTGCAAAAAGGACCTATAGTGATAAATGGCCAGCAATATGAATGGAGTTATAATAATCAGGAATATTATCCGGTTGAGATATATCATTTAGATAGGAGCGTATATAAAAATAATGGTAGTAGAGATATATTAAGCCGTCATTATTTAGATGGGCTTGGTGGAACACCTAACAGGTATACAGGTGCTGTATATGGTAAGGATGGAATAAAGAATTGGGCTATTGAACCATCTTCCTCCCTTTCAAGTAAAGCGGTACAAGTAAAAAATACCATTACAGGTGAGATTGGTGAAATGTCATATTCTTATGGTGATATGTATTTGGTTGATCATCCTGAGAGTAATATTGTTTTGAATCCAAATACAAAACAGTTTATAGTTGCACAAACATTACAACCAGTGAGTAAACCATTTGTTCTGGCCTATAAGAACCGTATTTCTAGCGTTACAACTGTAGATATTTCTAATATTGGAAATGAAGGTTGGAAAGATGATTTTACTTATAATCCTGAGTTTTCGAAACCTAAGATATTATCTTCTCCGATACCGGAGTCTGTTGAGCCTAAGATACTGAAAAGCCCTACCAATGAAAATGCAGAAGTAAAAATACATTCCAGTCCTTTGGAACAAGAATTGAATACAAGTAAATTGGGTGGTTTTGACCTAATACAATCTAAACTAAGCGACTATATTTATAATGCTGATGCTGAGCCACATGAAGTATGGGGTTCAGATGTTCCAACAGATTTACAAACAATTTTAGCGGATGGAACTTTTAATAGCACCAAAATGACATATCTTGGTGCTAGGGTATATAAAAAAGATAAAAAATATTATTATAGAGATACTAAACATGGTGGGAAGGGTGCACATTTAGAAGTATTTGATAGAAAAGGAAATCATATTGGGATAGCGGATCCGTTGACAGGAGTGATTAATAAAAATGGTAAAGTTAAAGGAAGAAAGCTTAATATTAAATAAAGATTTTGAGATGACTCCTATTAAGTGTTTTAAAAGCTCCTATTCACAGAATCAGGTGTTTTTGGTTGAACAAAGCAGTAGATATACAATTATTAATAACGAGAATAAAGGGATAATTGTTTTAGATGATGATTGGAATGAAGTAAAACGAATCTATATAGGTGAAGATATCTTACTTCCTGAAATTATTTATGCGGATTTTTCTAGAAATAGATTGGTTCTAGTTTTGGAAGAAACATATTGTTTTATTGACATAGATAATGAGTTTGTTAAGCTTATTCCAACCCCTCAGGAGTTTAAAACAGTTAGATTTAAAGCGCTCTATCACTTTACTGATGATGCTGTTTATATGAATACTAGTAAGGGGATTCTTTTTTGGTCACTTAAAGATTTTACAGTTCAGCTAGTTGCGGATGTACGGAACACTGATAAACTCTTTAACTGGTTTTATACTCAAAGCAAAGATAAACATAGCTATTTTCATAAGGGCGTACTAGCTTATTTTGATAGTAATAAGATTACTATCATAGATTCTATGAAAAAGGTAGAAATTAACGACTTTGTAGATATTGATTGTTTTGATATTGCTGCAACTGCTCGATATTGTTTAGCCGTTGCGGAGGATAAATTACAGCTAATTAAGCTAGATAATGATGATATAAGTAGGTTCATATCCTTTAAGTTTCCTTCTTTTGGGGCTTGCACCGTTTTCTTTGAACAGGATGACGAATTACATCTTATTCTATTGAGATGGAATGATTTGGAGGCAACCTCTATTCTTGAAGAATATGTCATTGATTTTGATAAACTACCTGATCATGTAGTGATATAAGTGATTCCTTATATGCTATAATTAAGTATTACATAAATTATTTAATATATTTAATTATAGACTGTATAGAAAGAGGTTTCTTATGGCATCCGGCAGATCTGAAAAAGAGTTACAAGGGGTAACGATGTTAGGTCACAAGACCGATTATCCTACTGATTATGCGCCACAGGTGTTGGAGGCGTTTGATAACAAGCATCCTGACAATGATTACTTTGTTAAGTTTAACTGTCCTGAGTTCACAAGCTTGTGTCCTATGACAGGGCAACCAGACTTTGCCACAATCTATATTTCTTATGTGCCAGATAAGAAGATGGTAGAGTCCAAGTCTTTGAAGTTGTATCTGTTTAGTTTCCGCAATCATGGGGACTTTCACGAGGATTGCATCAACATTATCATGAAAGATCTTGTGAAGTTGATGGATCCTAAATATATCGAGGTGTGGGGCAAGTTTACGCCGCGCGGTGGTTTGTCCATCGATCCATACGCAAATTACGGCAAGTCTGGTACAGAGTGGGAAAAGACGGCAAAAGAGCGCCTTCATTTCCACGACATGCAGCCTGAGCACGTAGCATACCGTTAATATGGCATACGAATATTTAACAATGGTCACATCCTTTATTATTTGTTTTATGATTGGTGTGACCTTGTCTTTACAACCTGCATCAATAATCGTAGGGACTCATACTCATTTAAGAGCACAAAGTAAATGGACTCGCTGGAACGGATATATCATCTTTGTGTTGCTCTTATTTGTGTTAGATATGTTCGTAACGAATGGTATATATATTGCGCTTCACGATGTGTATGGTAATCTTTTAAACATTGGTTATCTTGATTTCGATCCTATGGATATGTTCTTTAGTGAAAGCTTTCAAATGGGCGTTATTCTAGTCTTTTCGCTTGTGTTATTTCAAGTATTAGGGCTCGTTGATTTAGCCCATGGAGAACGGGATTTATCCTTTTATTATGACCAAGTAGATGCAGGTAAACAAAAGCCTTCGTGGATGGAGCAGTACATGGGGAGTCAAAGAGGCTCTCTTGGAGCGAGCTTGGTGGGCTTGCTCTATATGCTGAGAATGACGATAAAAACAATGTGGCCTTATATCGTGTGTCTAGTGTGGTTTAAAATCCTAGCCATACTTGCAAATGTACTAGTATCACCAAGTATTAATCGGATTATGCATGCTGATAATGAATTGACGACTCTAATCATTTTCGACCCATACATTATCACCTATGCAGTTGCTGGTTTCTTATGGGGTCATGTAGCGTTACATCATGATGTAACTAAAGTATCGCACTTAGCTAGTAGCATGGCTATATCTCTTATCCCTCGTCTTACAGTCTTGGTAGGAGCAATTTTCTTTATTGGATTGGCCCTCATCATTATAATGGTACCCATCACATGGGATGGGGTACTTGACGTACTTACAAAAAAATAGATAAAGCTAGTTATTTCCTGCATTTTTGGGGTTTTAAAAGCTATTCTCATTCTCTTGACAATGGATTAATACAGATGATAGAGTATGGTTGTATTAATTAGAATACATAAACGGTTATATCCCGTGTATAGTGAATAACAAGGTGAAATATAATATCGTCCTTGGGATTTTCCTAAGGGCGATTTTTATCATCTATCGCTAGATGGAGGATTAGATGAGCATAGTAACAAACCAAACAACTGAACTTATCGGTAAAACACCGGTATATCAATTACCAAATACTAATATCTATGTAAAACTTGAGAAATATAATGTAGGTGGATCTGTAAAAGACCGTGCCGTACTCGGCATGTTGCAGGCTGCAAAGGCGCAAGGTCGCATTCACGAAAATAGTATTATCGTAGAAGCGACGAGTGGAAATACGGGGATTGCTCTTGCTATGGTAGGCGCTATTCTACATATTAAAACAGTGATTATCATGCCTGAAAGCATGAGTAAAGAACGTCGTGAACTTATTAAGGCTTACGGGGCACAACTCATCTTAACTCCAAAAGAAACTGGCATGAAGGGGGCTCTTGAACGAGCAAATGAAATTTTAGAGAAGTATCCAAGTGCTTTCACCTTGGGCCAATTTGTAAACCCTGAAAACCCAGATATGCATTACCGTACAACGGGTGCTGAAATCGTAGAACAAGTGCCGAACGTCGATGTATTTGTAGCGGGTATCGGCACGGGTGGTACTTTCACAGGTGTTACAAGACGATTGAAAGAACATAATCCTGATGTAAAGGCTATTGCTGTAGAGCCAACTGGATCTCCTGCCATCACCGAAGGCAAGGGCGGTCCTCACAAAATTCAAGGCATTGGGGCTGGTTTCATTCCTGAAAACTTTGACCAAAGCTTGATGGACGGCGTACAAACTGTGAGCGATGAAGAAGCCTTTAGTGAGGTGCAAACCTTTATGCGTGAAAACGGTATCTCTATCGGTCTTTCCGCAGGGGCGGCCATTGTAGTGGCAAAACGCATTGCTCGGGAAGAACCTAAGGCAAATATCGTTGTTATTGCACCTGATGGAGTAGAGAAATATTTATCCCTCTTGGACTTCGGCAATAATGAATACGTGAAGTAATCGATTTCGAATAGATGAACTAATAGTTTTATATCGATAAAATGCCTTATATATAGGAATATAGACCAAACATGTTGTATACTATATATATCTATTATATGAGTAGAATGAGAGTAGAGTAATTTGAGATGGAGTCACTATGATGCAAGGTTTGCGTGAATTATGGGGCAAAATTCAATATAATATTAAGCGCGTAATGAATTCTGACCCGGCTGCCACAAGTGTGTGGATGGTTATATGGACATATCCACATATTACGGCGCTGTTCTGGCATTTCTTTGCCCATCGCCTTTATAAGGCGGGATGGCCGACCTTGGCTCGCCGTGTAGCATTACATTCTCGTCATGTGACGGGTATCGAAATCCATCCGGGTGCAACAATCGGTCGTGGTTTATTTATCGACCACGGTATGGGTGTTGTTATTGGTGAAACGGCTATCGTAGGGGATAATGTAACCTTGTTCCATCAAGTGACTTTAGGTGGTATGTCCTCTAAAAAGGTTAAACGTCATCCGACCATTGAAGATGAAGTACTCATCGGTACAGGTACAAAGATTCTTGGGGATATTACGATTGGAGCTCGCACGAAAATCGGCTGTAATCTCGTTATTAAACATGACATTCCTAAAGATATGGTAATCTTTGAAACGGATCCAGAGAATATGTATGTCCGTAAACCTCGTCGCAATGCGAATGCTGCAGAAGCAGAGGAGAAGAAGATTCCTGATAATTACATAGAATACTATATTTAATATAGAACTATATAAACCTCTAACTATTAGATTAACTAGTAGTTAGAGGTTTTTTGATTGATAAAAGGATTTATTGTTGTAAGTTTTTTGGTTTATTGTTGTTGTGACTTTATGTTTTGTACAAGACTGATACATTTCATTGGTATTTTATATAAAAATATTTGTTCATATATTGACATGGAAAATCATTATTGGTAAAATATAAACATAATCAATATTGATTATAAATTAAATAAACGAATTGATGGCATTGAAGCCAACTGAGTTTGTTCTGCTTTTAGAATGAACTGTAATTGAGAATTAAATGATAAAAGGAGTATTATTATGAAAAACGTACAACAAGTAAATCAATATTTAGCAGATCTTTCTGTGTGGAATGTAAAATTACATAATTTACACTTTAATGTAACTGGTCCACAATTCAAATCCATCCATGAATACTTGGAATCCATCTATGATGAAGCATTTGAATATTTTGATGCAGTAGCAGAACATGTAAAAATGCAAGGTCAATTCCCATTGGTAAATTCCGCAGAATACGCAAAATTGACTAAAATTGAAGAACTTGGTCAAGAAGATATTCCTCAAGCAAAGGTAATCGATATTCTTCTTAAAGATTTCAAATACATGAAAGATCAAGCTGTAGCGATTCGTGCAGCAGCTGATGAAGAAGATAATTTCTTGCTCGTGAGCATGATGGAAGATCACGTTGCATACTATGTAAAACAAATCTGGTTCATCGAATCCATGTTGAAATAAGACAATTGACAATGCCTTATTGGGTATGATATGATTACTCAGTAAAGCATGGAGGATTACTCAAGAGGCTGAAGAGGACGGTTTGCTAAATCGTTAGGGCGGGTTACCGTCGCTAGGGTTCGAATCCCTAATCCTCCGCCATGTAAAGACCTCACATCATCCGATGTGAGGTCTTTTTGTATAATATCTTGATGTATTATATTATTTATATAGGCCTAAAAATTGTGAGAATTCAAGTGAATTCAAGGCTTTATTAGTATTGATTTACACAGGTGTGTAAGGTTATAGAGTTGACGTATGTCTAGGGGTTTCATATAATAGATTGTATAAAATGTAATTTTAAGGGGACTCTTATGAATACAAAAAATACACGTCAAATGAATCTAATCCGTCGAGCGTTAGGCATTGGTGCATTGTGCCTCGTTGCGTCTATAGGTTTTAGTCATGCTGAAAGTATTGCCATTCCAAGTGCACGTCCTATGGTGGATGGAGTGAGTGCTGATGTAGAGACTGTTAGTAGTTCTAGCAAAGCACAACATCATGTGAGCTCAGATGTTATTACGCCTAATGATTGGACGTATACGGCATTAAAAACATTGATTAAACACGGCGCTATTACAGATACACATGGTTTTACTTTTGATGGCGAGAGCTATACAAAAGATGAACTCATGCCACTTATTGATGCGGTTGTAGAAAAACGTGAGCAAATGAACGAAAATGATCGGGAATTTGCATTGCGTATTTACCAAGAAAATATGCGTGATGTAATGGATTACCGTATTGCTCGCGATAAGAAAACTACTGAAGAGCGCCGTCAAAAATTAGACGAAAAACGAGCTGAAAAGGCTAAGAAATCTGGTAAGACTCAAGTATCTAAGGAACAACAAGAGGTACTTGATAAGGCTGGTGATGAAGTAGCGAAACCAGAGGAACGTGCTTTAACAGATGAACAAATCAAAGAAAAAATGAAGAAATTTAAAATTGATGATTCTCGCGTTAAGGTAAATAATGAAGTGCGCATTCGTTATTCTAATTCCAAGGATAAAAAGTCCAAAACCGATGCTCGTATGCAAACGGAGATGAAGTTCACTCTATAACTCTTAGTAAAGGGTTATAATGATTGATTTTTTAAAGAAACAGTTGTTTACAGTTCATCAAAACGGTAAGCAAGGCCTTTAAGTTTATAGGGCCTGGTATCTTTGCAGGAATGTTCGGCGAGTCTTACGATATGAAAGATTTCCATACGCGATTAGGCTTGGCATTAACTTATGTTCCAGCTCTATTACTGATTGTGTTTATTACGGACTCCTTCCAAGCACTGTTGATCTCACAAATGTTCTTAAGCTTACAATTGCCTATCACAATTTTCTTGCAGCTTTATATGACAAGTAGCCGCAAGGTCATGGGAGAATACGCAAACCGTAAATTTACAAATATTCTCTTATGGAGCATAGGTATCATCGTTACGATCATGAATATCTACTTATTGATTGTAGGCTAATAGAATATTCTTTGTTAGTTACCAAAAGGTTTATTATAAAATCATAATTAGAATACAGCATTAGAGTATAATATTCGAGTACAACATTAGAATACAAAATTAAAATGCAAAGGACCGCTATGGCGGTCCTTTTGTCATGTTGCTAACGTATCTATTATGTGAAAAGCGTATCTTTGAATACCCAAGAGGGGTATAAAATATGGTACAATTAAAGATAGTATAATTAAGATTAATATAATATCTGTTGGGGATATTCCTTAGCAGTGTGATATATGGAAAACTAGGAGGCCCTAATGGCAAAGGAAATCAAAGTGCAAGAGACAATACAATCTGATTTTAGTGTTGTGGTTAACGACATTGCTGAAGAGTTATTGACGCGCCTCAATATGGATGAGGATGGTTCTGTTATCGATATGTTCCAAACAGGCTCTTTTGATCCTTGGCAGTTATTCGTATTTTTTGGCGCTTTAGAAAAAGCTCTTATTGAGTTCAGAACGGATAAACGCAAGAAAACGGTTATCGTTCATGCACAACCTGAGGCTCTTATCGGCATAGGCCGCGTAGTGACACCTGTATCTACTATGCTTGAGCATGTATTGATGTCTCGTTTGAACGACATGAGCGAAGGCCGCTTGGAAACAGGCATGCTTACAGTATCTGCTGAAAGTATCGATTATGAAGGTGTAAACCTTAAAGGGCGTCACGTGGTTATCGTATGCGACCTTGTAGATGAAGATTCTGATTATCTCAAAGAATGCATTAAATTATGTAAAGAATTGAAAGCAAGCCACGTAGTGGCGGTGCCTCTCATGTTGTGGAATCCAGAATTGATCGATAATTTGACAGAGGAAACTATTAAGGCGGAATTATCTCATGAAAATCGTCCTCTCTCCTAGTAAGACAAAAACAATTACTAATGCTGCTAGCAACGATGGGGCAGTCAATCATGCAGTTCAAGACGGACAATTTCAGCCGCACATCACACAAGAAATCATAAAACATGTGCAATCTCTTGATGTAACGGCTCTTGGTAAAGCTTTAAAACTAAAGGATGACAAAGCACAGTCACTCTTTGATTTTTATCAAGCTTTTGAGTCCCATCCAGTAGGTATCGCTTGTGAAAGCTACGATGGCATTGCTTTCAAATATTTGGACTGGTCGAACTTATCTGATGAAGCCAAGACCTTTGGTGAAAGCCATCTTGTTGTGATGTCCGCGTTGTACGGTGTCGTTGAACCTAATATGGGTGTGCGCGACTATCGACTCGATATGGTTGATAAGGTAGGCGTTAATTTATACGATACATGGCGTGAAGCAGTGGATGCATACTTTCACAAGGAAGATTGGATCCTAAACCTAGCGTCTAAAGAATATGCAAAAATGGTGAACCATCCAAAGGTGGTAACCATTGAATTTTGGGAATTACGGGGCGACACGTTTAAGCAGATGAGTACGTCCTCCAAAATGAGTCGAGGTGTGATGGCTCACGAATGTTTAACACGACAAGTGAAACACGTGCGGGACTTGCCGCGCGAAATCAATGGATTTACCTGTGTCACTGACATTGAATCCATTACCATACCAAGCGAATCGATGACGATTCGTTATGAAAGGAAGTGATTGTTTGCAAGTGCAAGACATTCTTGCAAAAGACCTTGTCGGCGATGAATGGCTGACCGAGGAGGAACTAAGATTTCTCATGTCTGTAACTGATGAAGAACAGTTGCAGTTAATATATAAAAAGTCCTACGAAGTAAAGGCAAAATACGTAAAGCCTGTAGCGTATTATCGTGGCCTCATCGAGTTCTCGAACCGATGCATTAAGAATTGTAATTACTGCGGTATCCGCCGAGAAAACGATAAGGCGGAACGCTTTGATATGAATCGCGAAGACATCATCAAGATGGCGCAGTGGGCATATGACCATGAATATGGTTCCATTACACTCCAATCTGGTGAACGCTGTGATGATGCCTTTGTAGACTATGTTGTGGATTTAATTCGCGACATTAAAGCCATTGGTGATGGTTCTCTTGGCATAACGATGTGTGTAGGGGAACAAAGCGAAGAGGCGTACCGCCGCATGCGTGAAGCCGGTGCGAGTCGTTATTTATTACGCATTGAAACAACTAATACAGATTTATACCATAAAATTCATCCTCGTGATGAATTGCACTCCTTTGAAACGCGTGTAGAATGTTTACGTCGTTTGCGCCGCGTAGGCTTTCAAGTTGGCACAGGCGTTATGATTGGCCTACCTGGTCAAACCGAGGAAGATCTTGTGAATGATATCTTGTTCTATCGCGATATGGATATCGACATGATCGGCATGGGGCCTTATGTGGTGCATCACGATACGCCATTAGGTCAAGAAGCATTGGCGATGGGCATTGATGACGAAGCAGGTAAATTGCGCCGTGTTCAACTGGGGCTCAAGATGATTGCGTTGACTCGTTTATTCTTGAAAGACGTAAACATTGCAGCTACGACGGCGTTACAAGCACTAGATAAACTAGGCCGCGAAAAAGGTTTAGCCGCAGGGGCGAATATCCTTATGCCTATCATCACCATTCCTGAACACCGTGCAAAATATTTGCTATACGATAACAAACCATGCGTAGACGACAATGCAGAACAATGTAAAGACTGCTTGACACGCCGCGTAATGTCCATCGGTGATACCGTGGGTTGGAAACAAAATGGGGACTCTAAACACTACGGCAAACGGACGGGAGAATTTTAGTATTATTATATAATCCTCTTTTTGGAGAAATTTTTCTCAGAAAAAGAGGATTTTTCTATTGTAGTGTCGAAGTGTATTAGCAAAAGCCGTAATTTGCCAGTAAGGAGGCGATTCCAATGAAAGAGTACAGTAGTGATAAAATTAGAAACGTTGCTGTTGTTTCCCACGATGGTGCGGGTAAAACAGCTCTTGTTGAATCCTTGTTGTTAACTTCTGGTGCGGTTGATTTCGTAGGTAAAGGTCAAGATAATAAACATATTATGGACTTTGAGCCGGAAGAAATTAAACGTAATGTAACTATTCAATTGGGCATGGCGCCATGTGAGTGGCATGACCATAAGGTTAACTTCATAGACACTCCAGGCTATAATGAATTCCATGGCGAAGTTCGTGCCGCTTTGCGTGCCTGTGATGGCATGTTGATGGTGCTATCCTCCACATCTGGTGTAGAAACTGACACAGTTCGCGCATGGGATTATGCAGTGGAATTACAAATGCCTCGCATGGCATTTATCAATAAAATGGATGTCGATGGTGCTGATTTCTTCGGTACTATTGAAAGAATGCGGGAATTATTTGGCAAAGGCATCATGCCGTTGCAGATTCCTATCGGTGAAGGCGCCGATTTTGAAGGCGTTGTAGACGTAGCAAAAATGACTGCGTTTACTTATAAGGACGGCCAACCAACAGAGGTCGCTGTACCAGCTCACCTTATCGAAAAGGCTCAAGAAATTCGGGAAATGACCGTAGAAGCCGCGGCTGAAGGTAGCGATGAGTTGTTGGAAAAATATTTAGAAGGCGAAGAATTATCCTTAGAGGAAATCCGCCAAGGCTTGCGTGAAGGGATGATTAGTGGCCGTGTGTGCCCAATCATGTGTGGCAGTGCCACATCTCGTATTGGCTTAGATCAAGTATTGGATCGTATGATCCGTTACATGCCGGATGCAACTAAAAAAGTGATGACCGCAACTGATGCGGAAACCGGCGAACAATGTGTTGTACATGTAGATAAACCATTAACTGCATTCGTATTTAAAACATTGTTAGACCCATTCGCAGGCAAACAAAGCTTTGTACGTATCTTCTCTGGTGAACTGAAAGAAGGGGATCGCCTCTTTGATGTGAACCAAGGTGTAGAAGAAAAATGGGGCAAGATGGTTACCCTTATTGGGAAGCAACAAATCCCTGTATCCGCTGCTAAAGCTGGCGATATCGTAGTGATACCGAAATTGGCCAATGCTAAGACTGGCGATACATTAACGGCTCCTGACTTTAAAGTGACATACGATGCTATTCGTTTCCCTCAACCTTTATATACAGTGGCTATGGAGCCAGTAAAAAAAGGTGAGGAGGAAAAATTAGCTAGTGCTGTTCTTAAAGTGGCGGAAGAAGATCCTACTTGCGTAGTAGTGAAAAATGCTGAAGCTCGCCAATTACAAATTGATTGTATGGGCGAGGTACATCTTGAGCATATCCTCAACAAAATGGACCGTAAATACGGCGTACAAGCTAAACTTGTGGCCCCATATATTCCATACCGCGAAACTATCAAAGGCTCTGCTGAAACCGAGTCTAAATATAAGAAACAAAGTGGCGGTCATGGTCAATATGGTCACGTTAAGATTCAAGTGGATCCATTATATGATGGTAGCGAATTTGCATTCGTAGACAAAATTTTTGGTGGTGCTGTACCTAAACAATACATACCAGCAGTGGAAAAGGGTGCCAAAGAAACCCTAGATAAAGGCCTAATTGCAGGATATCCTATGATTGGCGTGCAAGTGACACTCTTGGATGGATCGTACCACAGCGTAGACTCCTCAGAGTTAGCATTTAAAGTAGCTACGTCACAGGCTATCAAGGATGTGATTCCTAAGGCGAAACCAGTCCTATTAGAACCAATCTATGAAGTTAACGTGTTTGCACCAGATGCTTTCATGGGCGACATCATGGGTGATTTGAATAGCCGTCGAGGTCGTGTATTAGGCATGGAACAAAGTGAAAGAACAGGTATTTCTGTTGTTAAAGCACAAGTACCATTGGCTGAAATGTCTGATTATGTGACTGCATTGCGCTCCATTACACAAGGGCAAGGCGTATTTAACCGTCAGTTCTATACCTATGAAGAGGTTCCACATAAGCAAGCGGAAGAAATTATCGCTGCTCATAAAACTCAAGAATAAAGTAATGGCCACGTGCTGTATTTAATACAGTTTGAATCTTCACAACTGAATAGACAATTGCATAATGTAACAATTTAATAATGTAACAATTTCATAGTGTAATAATTGACGAAAGTCATAAATTTGAATAGTATTTTACTGAAGCCCTCCATATATGTAGCGTATGGAGGGCTTTTACATAAGAGAATAGCTAGTTCTTTATGTATATATGTGCTAACATAAAAGGTAATATAATAGTTTCCATGTGGTGACCATATCCATAGATATTGTGAAAGGATTGCATATGTTTTTCTCAAGCATTACCGCAGATTATACAAAAATGGGTTATCCTAAAGCCATTGTGCGCGCTTTAGATTTCTTGAAACATACAGATTTGAAAGCTTTGGCTGGAGGGCGTCATGCCATTGAGGGCGACATGATGTACGCTAACGTAGACGATGTAGAAACAAAACCATTTGAAGCTACAAAACCGGAATCGCATCGTAATTATGTAGATATTCAATTTATGGTGAGCGGCGAGGAAAACATGGGCTTTTTCGTAGATAAAGGTTTCATTAAACCTGTGGAGTCCTATCCGGATCGAGATTGCTATTTCTATCCTAATGAAGCTGTTGATGAAGGGCAAATCCATTGTCCAGAAGGGTACTACACTGTATTCTTCCCGTCTGATGTTCATCGGCCCTTGCTTGCTGTAAACGATAAACCTATCAAAATCCGTAAGGTGGTTGTGAAAGTACACGTGTCCTTGCTCGGTGAGTAGTATGAAACAATATGAAGTTATTGGTGTTATTATAACCCTATTGGGGGCTGTTTTATGGGGTGTATCAGGTGCATCCGTACAGTTCTTAAGCAATTTCAGAAATATGAATTTGGAATGGCTAGTAACTATGCGATTGATTACAGCAGGTTTACTAACTGTTATTTATGCATGGTTTAGATTTGGAAATTCTATCTTTAATGTATTTCATAGTGTAAAGGATACGCTAGGACTCATTGTTTTTGGCATATTTGGCATGGCCTTATGTCAATATACATACTTCAGATCCATTGCTTTAGCGGGAGCTGGCATTGCAACGGTATTACAATATCTGGCGCCATCTATGATTATTATTTATCTGCTGGTTCGCTATGGTAAACGACCATCCAAGGGCGAGATGCTTTCTGTTATACTTGCTTTAGTGGGGACCATTTGTTTACTGGGCAATAATGATGGCCTTTCTATTGAAAGCTTCCCTTTAATGGTTCTCGTATGGGGTCTTTTATCTGCTATTGGTGTAGCTGTATATAGCATTTCTCCTGTTGATTTACTCTACAAATATGATACCTTACCTATTGTCGGATTCGGGATGCTCATTAGCGGTATTGTAGCCGCTATATTATTTCATCAACCGAACTCATATGCAGTGTGGGACGCATGGACTGTTATTGGTTGTTTCAATGTCATATTTCTCGGGACGATAGTATCTTTCAATGCCTATTTAGAAGGGGTTAAACGAATTGGGGCCGTACCAGGATCTATTTTGTCATCTATTGAACCTATTTCGGCGGCTTTCTTTGGGTGGGCTTTTTTAGGAAATGAATTTAGTCTATTAGGACTAATTGGTATGGCTATGATTATTGCTACCGTTGTTATCATCGCTTGGGATAGACAACGAACTATTAAACGAGAAGTACTGGCAAAACTGAATAAAACAATATTAGAATAAATCGATAGGAACACATATATCACAGAAATCATTTCGTGGTATATGTGTTTTTTGTTATAACATAAAGTATATTTTAGATACTGTATACATGTGCCATTTAGTTGACTATTTACATATTAATTCATATAGTAAATGTATACGTGATTATTAGTTTGTTCAGGAGGTATTTATGTCTGTAAAAGATTTTGTGCAACAACGACGCGATGTGTTAATCGCTATGCGTCGCGATTTCCATATGTACCCTGAGCCTGCTTGGCTTGAGTATCGATCTGCTGCGAAAGTGGCGGATACGCTTATTTCTTTGGGCTATGATGTGGCGTTAGGCGCCGATGTACTCGATTTAGATTCTCGCATGGGTTTGCCTAGTGATGAGGTTATGAAAGCCGCTATGGATCGCGCCATCGAAGAAGGTGCTAATCCTGAATTGGTAGAAAAGATGGGCTACGGTAAAACGGCCATCGTTGCCACTATGAAATTCGGTGGAGAAGGTCCCGTAGTAGCATTTCGTGTAGACATGGATTCTAATGATGTCATTGAAGCTAAAGAGGATAACCATGTGCCCGCAAAGGGAGGCTTCCGTTCTTGTCATGATAAGGCGATGCACGCCTGTGGTCATGATGCACATATGACGATGGGGCTAGGCTTAGCTGAATACTTGGCTGCTCATAAGGATGAATTCAAAGGCACTATCAAACTCATTTTCCAACCAGCTGAGGAAGGCGTGCGCGGTGCTAAAGCGATGGCGGAAGCGGGCGTTGTGGATGATGTAGATTTGATGTTCGGTATGCATATTGGGTTTAATGAAAATCTATCCAATTGTTTTGCATGTAGCGATCATGGCTTCTTAGCCACAACAAAACTTGATGCGGTGTTCCACGGCTATTCTGCTCATGCTGGTGGTTCCCCAGAAAAAGCACAAAATGCAATGCTCGCTGGTTGTACTGCGGTTCTTAACTTACAAGCCATTGCTCGCCATAGCCAAGGGGCTTCTCGCATGAATGTAGGTGTTTTTGAAAGCGGTACAGGCCGCAATGTGACGCCTGATGTGGCAGTTCTAAAACTAGAAACTCGTGGTGCCACTACAGAAATCAATGATTATATGATTGAACGGGCAAAGACTATCATTAAAGGTGCTGCAGAAATGCACGATTGTACCTTCGAAATCACAAAACAAGGGGAAACTCCTGCAGGTCGCATCAGCGATGATTTAGCTCGTGAGGTGCAAGCTATCGTGGAGCCACTTGGTATCTTTAAAGAGGTTCCATTCGATTACAGCGGTGGCGGCAGTGAAGACTGTGCGTACTTCTTGAACCGTGTCATTGATCGCGGTGGTAGAGCAACCTACATGGTAGTAGGTTCTGCTATTAAAGCGCCACATCACAATCCACTCTTTGATATCGATGAAGAGGATATGTTAAACGGTATCGTAGCGTTGGGGACAATTGCTGCTCACTATTTAAAATAAGGCTTACTGACTAGCACCATATGGTTTATCAGTCATTGATGTAATAGATTGTGAGGTGTTATATGATTCAACGAGAGCGATTAGTTAAAGATTTTGATGCTATGGCCCAATTGACAGTACCTGGTGAGGGCATTAATCGCCTGGCTTTCACCGATGCAGACTGGAAGGGGCGCCAATATATTATAGATCGCATGATTGATGCGGGTTTATCCGTTGAAATAGACGATTTTGGTAATGTCATTGGGTATAAGATTGGTAAGAAACCAGATTTACCAGTTGTCATGGTAGGGTCTCATACAGATAGCGTACCCAATGGAGGCAATTACGATGGTGTGGTGGGCGTGTTATCTGCCGTTGAAGTAATTCGTAGCATGACTGACGATGGTTATGAACATGACCATACTATCGCTGTGGTATCCTTCATGTGCGAAGAGTCCGGTCGCTTTGGGGATGCTACACTAGGTAGTAAGGCCATGCGTGGTGAATTAAGATTACAAGACTTACACCGATTGGTAGATAAACAAGGAATTTCCTTATACGAAGCATTGAAAGGTCGCAACTTAAATCCCGATGGGATTGAAGAAATGGAATATAAACGACCTGTAAAGTCTTTCACAGAAATTCATATAGAACAAGGAAAGGTACTGGAGCACGAACAGAAAACGATTGGCATTGTGACTGGTATTGCAGCGCCAGAGCGATTCTATGTGACCATTCGGGGCAATGCCGATCATAGTGGTGCTACGCCGATGAACTTGCGTCATGATGCCCTATGTGGAGCCTCAAAAATCATCCTCGGCATCGAGGAGATTGCATCCATGCAAGAGGAACCACCCGTGGTGGGAACTGTCGGTGTTGTGGAGGTTACGCCAGGAGCGATGAATGTCATTCCTGGAGCTGTGAAACTAGGCGTAGATATTCGCAGCATATCTAAGGTAGCTCGCAATTCTGTAGTCACTCTTGTTAAAGAATTTATCGATATTACTGCAGAAAAACGGGGATTATCTTATACGATTGAGCCTATTGCACAAGACTATCCAGTGGCGATGCACCCTGCGATGATTCGAGAAATCGAAGAGGCTGTCAAGTCTGTAGGTGTAGAATATATGACTATGCCGAGCGGTGCCGGTCACGACGCGATGCATTGGGCGGAGGCCGTTCCTACGGGAATGATTTTTATTCCATGTCGTGATGGCATCAGTCATAATCCTGCAGAATTTGCTGAAATGGATGATATCGTAACGGGTGCAGAGGTGCTTGATAAGGTGCTTAGAAAACTTAGTTTGGAAGATACAAAACTTGGTTAGATATGTGTATTTCGTGTGAGCGAATTAGTAGGATAAATTTAATTGGCGTATATGGTATGTACGGATAGGAGAGAATATGGTTATTACAGGTATTGTTATCGTAGTAGCAACGTTTATCGCTATTATAAAACAGTTTGAAACGCGGCTCGTATTATTATTATCGGGATTATTGATGTGCTTTATTGGGGGCAACCTTGGAGCTGGTACGACGGCCTTTGTAAAAGAGCTAACAAATCCAGGCCTTGTGCCTACAATCTGTACGGTGTTAGGCTTTAGCTACGTTATGGAATATACAAAATGTACGGAGCATATGGTGTATTTCATTTCCGCAGGGCTTAAAAAGATGACTAAAATCATCATTCCAGGTGCCGTTATTATTACGTTCTTAATTAATATTGCATTGCCAACAGCGGCAGGTTGTGCCGCTGCCGTAGGTGCACTTTTAATTCCTGCCCTCATTCGTTCTGGAGTACATCCAGCAATGGCTGGTTCTGCTATCTTCTTAGGTACATGGGGGAGCTCCTTGAGCCCAGGCCTTATGTTTAACCCTCAAGTGGCACAACTGGCGGGCGTAGACGTAATGACAGTTATTGCGAGCTTCTCCATGCAAGCCATTATCGGTATCGTAGTGGCTGCTATTTTGCTCAATATTGTGGCCATTGTTAAGAAGGAACATACAGGATATGTAATGAAAAACAACACTGTAAAGGAAGGCAAAGAGTTCAAAGTAAATTATTTCTATGCAATCATTCCAATTATTCCTCTTGTATTACTTGTATTAGGTAGTAAACAAGTAGCGGTGATTCCAGAAATCTCCGTTCCTGTATCTATGCTCATCGGTACTGCTATTGGTATCATTGCCGTGCGTCCTAATGTGGCAGAAGCTGTTAAGAAGTTCTTCCGCGGTACTGGTGACGGTATGTGTGATGTAGTAGGTCTTATGGCGGCAGCAGCATGCTTCACAGCAGGGATGCAACTCATTGGACTTACAAGTGCCCTTATTGATGGCATGAAGAACTCTCAACAAATCGCCCAAATCGGGGCAGCCTTTGGTCCGTTCTTATTGGCTGTTATCTCTGGTTCTGGTAATGCGGCAGCTCTTGCTTTTAATGGTGCTGTAACACCGCATGCAGCAGACTTTGGTTATGGTATTATGCAACTTGGATCCATGGCTCAAATCGGTGCTGGTATCGGTCGTAGTATGAGCCCAGTAGCTGGGGCAGGTATCATCATTGCAGGACTTGCAGGTATCAACCCTATGGAAATGGCGAAACGCAATGCCGTGCCTTGTATTATTGCGACTGTAGTCATTATGCTATTGTTATTATAGTCTTAAACTAGTTATATATTTGAAAGTATAGTTATTATAGTGAGTTCAATATGATCGTTATATTGAAATTATAATTATATCAACACTACAATTATATTAATATCATAATTACACAGAATAAAAACCCTTCTGTATACTGATTAGATATGTCATATTCGTGAGAATATAATCTTAATAATCAGCTATAGAAGGGTTTTCTTTTATGTTTCGTTATTATTTGAGTTTTAAGCCAATCCAGAGAGCAGAGATTATAAATAAGCAACCACTTACCCAGAATAAGGTTGTAAAACCTAACCATGCCATTAGGCTTGCACCACCGACGGCGCCTAAGAAGTAACCAAGAAATAAACATGATTGGTTGTAGGAGAATACTTGTCCCGTAAATTCTCGAGGCGTTTTTGAAGAAAGGTAGGTATTTAATGCCGGTAACATGCCACCTAGGCCGAAGCCTTGTAAAAATCGAATGAGTGCTAATTGGTAAACATCAGTAACATAAGCTTGAGGGATGTTGAATAAGCCTACATAGATAAGAGATACGACTAATACCTTGCGAGGACCAATTTTATCAACTAATTTACCGAGAGGTGAACTACTTATCAATTGAGCAATGCCCATGGCAGAGAACACAGCGCCGGAAATGAATGCTAGATTTTCTGTGTTGCTCGGAACAATACCTTTAATATATACAGAGATAACAGGTTGTAAGGACATGATGCATATAGCATAGATAAAGGATGCAATACATAATGCTACAATGCTGTTGAATTCTGGTATTTTTTCTTTTAACTTTGAAAGCGTTAATTTTTCTACAGTTGCTTTAGGTTTGTAATTTTCGTGAATAAATACGGTAGCTAGTACACCTGATATACCCATTAGAATGCCTACAAGGATAAAGTCGTTTCGTATGCCAATACTATCTGCTAAATAGCCACCAATCAGAGGTCCAATTAGTGAGCCTGCTAGATTCGCAGATGCTAATAAACCTAAAGCCCATCCAGTGCGATCAATAGGCGTTTCAGAGGCTATAAGTGTAATAGTTGCACTATAAAAGCCACTAACAAGGCCTTGAATGAGACGTATGAGAACAACTCCTTCTGGTATTGTCTGAAAGGCGATTAATAGATTACATAAGGCCATACCAAAACTTGAACGGATTAATGTAATTTTCCGACCTTTTTTGTCTGCTATTCGACCCCAAAATGGTGCGACTAAGCAAACAATCAAATACGTTGCACCAGTTGCTAAACCTGACCAGAGAGACATAGCCGATGGTGTTTGAACTCCTAGATCATGAAAATACAGAGGGAGAATAGGTGCTAATTGGCTCACCCCAAAGGATGTACAGAATACACATATTAAACTTATATACACCGTACGTTTCCAGGTTTCCAAAGTATCTCTCCTTCACTAGTCTTAGTACAATTTATAGTACCAGAAAAATAGTAATTCTATATCTTTTTGACTTCATCCCCAATATTAAGTCAGGAAGTTTGTCGTTTGCACTGGTATCTTGAATCCAGTAGTTGATGGATAAAATAAAACTTAGGCTCTCTTTTCCACAAAATAATCAGTGGGAACTGATAACATATGTAATTTCAGTATACTATTAGTGTTTAGAGGAAAACAATATAAATATTCTGGACTCATAGTGTTGATATTTTAATATACATATATTTATATTAGAATAAAGTAGATTAAAAATTGTTTTGAGCGTATAGAGAGAATTATTTTAATGTGGTTAGATAATGAACTTTCACTATTTAAACAAAATATAGAAATGCTACGAGTGAATCAACGTATAGGCAGACTTTCATATTTGTGGGCTGTGTTTGGTGTAATGGTTAGCAAATTTTTAGCCTATCTTATATTTGGTCTATTGGTAGTGCTTATCCAAGGTAGTTCATTTCAAGATAGCCAGTATTTGTCTTATATTTATTTTGGATGTCTACAGATTATACATGTAATTGCAACTATTTTTTTGCTTAAACGTAGACTAAATGATTGTGGGGCATCCTTATGGTATATGATTTTGGTTCCTATAGCATACCTAAGTTTATGGATGTATTGGGGGATGAATTTTAGTTGGGAAGCTATATTCGAAACTATTGTAAATGAAAGTTTTTATTGGGATGGTTTCTTTTGGCAGTATTTCGTCTTAGCTTGTTTTGCCCTGCCTCTTAGTGTGCCAGATTCTAATGAGTATGGCTTAGATGAAGGACGGGATAAATATAATAACTATATTATTGCCTACGATAGAAGCTCCACCGTTAGTGAAGAAAAAGATGTTGGTACATTCGACTATGTGTGTGGTTGTATATGGGATGTTTTATTTGCTAAGCTCTTTGATATTAAAGGAAGATCTTCCGTATCAGCCTTTGGGGTTGGTCTTGTAGGAACTCGCATTTTCATGGATGTCATTATGTATATGGCTATTGCCGTAGTTTCATTAATTGTTCAGTTGGGTATACCTTTTTATATACCACATTGGGGTTTTATGGTTATCCAAATATGGCCAGCCATCGCAATGATTACATTAGGTATACGTAGACTTCATGATTCTCTATTAAGCGGGTTATGGATTATTGGCCTTTTTATTCCGTATATTAATATTTTTGTCAGTTATCATCTTTTGTTTAAAAAATCTTGGCATATAGATGACTAAATGAAATGTCTTGGGTTTAAAATACCATTTGATATATATAAATAAGAGATTAAAAAACAACTTATTTTGTCGCATTACTTATTGTAATTCAAGAGATAAATAAATGATGTTGATGGGAGAGGTGTTATGGAGATTAATTTAGTAAATGAAATAAAATTTGCACTTAAACAAAATGATTTATATTTTATTAATAGGACACAAGACTATGTTATTGTTAATGATGATTATAGAGGAGTAATAGTTTATACTCCTCAATTAGAGTATGTTGACTCTTATATACTAGATAGTACAAAGGTTATAATTGTAAATAGTTTTGTAGATTCTGAAAATAATAGAATTGTACTCCATTTAGAAGCAGGATTATGGTACATTGATTTAAATAGACATTATTCACAGTTTATAAAGTATAATTTTGAGAGTGAATGCATTTATATTTTGTATTTTTCTGTATTTAAATCAGAGTCTATTAGCCTATTTGCCAATTCTCTTATGATACACTGGGACTTTGTCGATAATAATTTAAGTTTTACAGCTATTGATAGACTATCTTCTTCTGATGAACTCACTTTATATAAGAATTGGGAAAGTGAAATTAAAGGTGTAAATAGTATTGGCTTTATAGATAATAAATGGATAGTATATGAGGAGGATATTGAGATATATCAGCATAATAGTCTTATTCGTAAATTTCCTATGGAATATAGGAAATGGTATCGATTTGATATGGATGGTGATTATTTTATTGCCATAGATGAATCTATTTTAATTCTAACTAGTTTAAGTAATACCCGAAATAGGCTGAAAAAAATTTATGTTGATAAGGAATCTTGTTTTGGCGCTGTGTTAATACTTGATAAGCACTTTTCTTATTTAGTTGTATTGATTTGTAATGAAAGAACAGGAGTATCATATTTGCGAAGTTATAATATTTCCAATTAGTGCATATATTACAATACTTACCATAAGATGAAGAATGATGAGACAACAATTATATTCTGAATTAATAAAATTTAAGCTTGAATTATTAATATTAGTTCAAGGTTTAAAAACAATTAAATTATTTACAATCAATATACAGACATACCTTTCTATAAACTTATTGGTGTTTATTGGTATAGGAATAAATATCTTTGTTTTATCTACTCTTCCGGAGATAGTATATACTCAAGAAATTTATGACATTATATATTATGTAGGTACAGCTATTTATGTTCTTTTTGTAGCTTTTACAAATTATGCTGGCTTGAAATATTATAAAAAAGAGCGATTTAATTGGTTAAATATTATAATTACTGTGCTTTTACTATTAATATTATTGGGTGGAAAGCATTTTGACTTTTCTTACGGAAAAGCTATTTTTGAGTCCAACAATATTATATTATGGGGCGTTGATGTACCAGATTTATTCTATCCATGTATTTTATGTTCAATGTTGTTGTTTTCTGTAGTGCCTAGGAAACTTTGGTTAAGAGATAATAATGTTGAACTTAAGGGAATAATTTTTGATAATAAGGTTATAGATGTACTCTGGGGTGAGCGTAATGATTTAACTACCTCTCAAATTAAAGCTATAAACTCTTTTTATAGTCGCCAAGATAAAAGGCCTCTTTTAACAGATCTTTATAAAAGCATATTAATTGACAGTCTTTGGCCTAATGGACGAAGCACAGTTCGTCAATGGAATCTGTTTAATGTATATTTAGCGATTATAATATATAATACGATATTAAATTATAATATCGAAAACTGTGCTCTGCGCTATGCTTTATACGTTTATCTTATATATACTATTATCATCATGATCTTTAGACGTTTGAGAGATAGCAATAGTAGTATATTTTGGATTATTGGCTTATTTGTCCCTATTATCAATATATATGTATTGTATTTGCTGTATAATAAAACCTCTGCGTTATATGATAAAGAAAGTAACAGTATTTTTTATTATGCATTATGATACATAAAATATGGAGATATGAGCTTGTATGTTAAAGATCTTTCTATGGCTGAACAACAATCAGAAATTAAAACTTCTTGACTTTCATTCTATAGAAACATTATAATCAGATTATAATTTTATACTCGCCTGAAATAAACCGATGAGGTGGAGATAAAAATAGGATATGCACTCACAGAGAGCGGGATTAGCTGAGAACCCGTAGTACGCAGCTTATTAAATGGACCACCGAGGGCGCATGGAAAAGAATGAACTTTCACAGTCATTCCTAGTATGGTGCGACGTCACACGAGCGTTAGTCGTGAGGGATATGTTAGTATCCTGCGAAAGGGGAATGCATTGCATTCAAACAAGGTGGTACCGCGATTTATAGCACAATACAAATATTTTCTAATAATTGTATAAGCATAGAACTATAAACTCGTCCTTGACGTTATGTTGTCATGGGCGAGTTTTTTTATTGGCAAATGCCAGATGGAGGTTCTCATGATTTTCCCTAGTCTTGACCGTGTGAAAGCTATCGCACCGGGCTACGATATCGTGCCTGTATATATGGAAATTTTATCCGACGTACGCACACCGATTAGTGTGTTGAAAGCTTTAAAACAAGTGAGCAGTCATACGTACTTGCTTGAAAGTGCGGATAATAGTAATCATTGGGGTCGTTACTCCTTCTTGGGCTATGATCCTAAGATTGAGCTATTCTGCAAAAACCATACAATGACCATCAAAGATGGGACGACTCGTACCTTTGAGTGTTCTGATCCTGCAGTAGAGATTCGCAATATTTTGAGTCAATATAAAAGTCCTCGCTTAGAAGAGTTACCAACTTTTACCGGTGGCTTTGTAGGGTACTTTGCTTGTGAATACATTCGCTATATCGAGCCAACATTGGATTTTCCAACGCCAGATGATGATTCTGCGATGGTCAACGATGTAGACCTTATGCTCTTTGATAAAGTTATCGCTTTTGACCACTACAAAAATAAAATTTACTTGATTGCCAACATCAGCACAAATGATTTGGAACGCAACTACAACAAGGCTGAGCTCGAATTGAAAGCTCTAGCTGACCTCGTAGTGAACGGAAAAGAGGCTAATATTCCAAAAGGCATTCTTAAAACAGAGTTTACCTCTGAGTTTACAAAGGATGAGTTTGAAGCAGTTGTTAAAAAGACGCAGCACTACATCAAGGAAGGGGATATCTTCCAATGTGTTGTATCTAACCGCCGCGAAGCCGAGTTTGAGGGGAGCTTGTTAAATGCATACCGCGTATTACGTACCTTGAATCCATCTCCATACATGTTCTACTTATCTGGCGGTGATGTAGAGCTCACAGGTGCTTCTCCAGAAACTTTGGTGAAAATGACAGATGGTAAAATGTACACCTTCCCAATTGCAGGCACTATGCGCCGCGGTAAAAACGAAGCAGAGGATCTTGCGATTGAAGAAAAACTCATTAACGACGAAAAAGAATTGGCAGAACATAATATGCTCGTTGATCTTGGTCGCAATGATTTAGGTAAAATTTCTAAATTTGGTTCCGTAAAAGTAGAGGCGTTACACATGTTGCAACGTTTCTCCCATGTAATCCACATTACATCTACTGTAAGCGGTGACATTCAAGACGGCAAAGATGCACTCGATGCTATCGGTGCTACCTTGCCAGCAGGGACATTGTCTGGAGCTCCTAAGATTCGTGCTATCGAGATTTTACATGAACTTGAAAAAAGCCCACGCGGTGTATACGGCGGCGCCGTAGGTTATATTGATTTCTCCGGCAATATGGACGTATGTATTGGCATCCGCATGGCCATGAATAAAGGTGGTAAGGTCTATGTTCGCGCTGGTGCTGGTATCGTTCGAGATAGTATTCCTGAAAGCGAATACAACGAAACCTTGATAAAAGGCCAATCCATGATTTCCGCAATTACAGATGCACAGGAGGTAGAATAATGGTACTCCTTATAGATAATTACGATAGCTTCTCCTTTAATTTATACCAATTAGTAGGCTCTATCGATCCAGATATTAAAGTCATCCGCAGCGATGAATTAACAGTTGAAGAAATCCGCGCTTTAAAACCAGACTATGTGATACTTTCACCAGGACCTGGTAGACCAGCTGATGCGGGCGTATACGAAGACCTATTGCGTGAATGCAAAGGTGAATTCCCAATCCTCGGCGTATGCCTCGGTCACCAAGCCATCGGTGAAGTATTTGGCGGCACCGTATCCTACGCAAAACAAGTGATGCACGGCAAACAAAGCGTGGCAAAACAAGTACATCCATCGAAAATCCTAAAAGGCGTACCAGAACAATTTGAAGTGGCTCGATACCACTCCCTAGCGATTATTGACGAAACCATGCCAAGCGAACTCATCGTTACATCCATTACAGACGACGGCGAAGTAATGAGCGTAGAACACAAGGACTACCCAATCTATGGAGTGCAATTCCATCCGGAATCCATCATGACACCAAACGGGGAACAAATGATTCGCAATTTCTTAGAAAAATAACCACTGTTTTGTATTCGAGGGGCTATTCCAAAGCTATAGAACGATAGGGCAGAAATAAGGTCTCTCGGAACTCCGAGTGGCCACCGCCCCACTACGTGGGGCCGCCAAGTCGTTCCTTAAGACCTTATTTCCTGCCAACTCAATCTTGGCAGTACTCATTCAATAGCCCCTCTACAGCACATACCTTAAACGATAGACATATTTTCTAAAGAAATATGCGAATCAGAACCCCTAATATAGGAAAAGGTGGTGCAAAGCACCACCAGTCCCACACACCCTGTAAAGAAATGACCTGTGCATTACTTCATATAATGCGCAAGATCATTTGATAATAGTTTGTTTGAGGGATATCTATTAAATTGGTATGGTTTTTAGCTGAATAAATACGATTGGGTTATGTGCGAAGCCGACTTGGCGCCCCGCATAGCGGGGGGTGGCCACTTGGAGGCTGAGTACATAACCCAATCGGTAGTAGTCAGTTTGATATGGTATCAATTTAATAGATATCCTCAAAAGGAGATATAAATGATTCAAGAAGCATTATATGCAGTAACGCATGGTCAGGATTTATCCTACGACCTTGCTAAAGATACAATGAACAAAATTATGAGCGGCGAGGTAGCCGAGGTTCCTATGGCTGGTTTCTTGTGCGCTCTTGCAGCAAAAGGCCCTACTGTAGATGAGGTTACGGCGTTTGCTGAGGTTATGCGCGAGAAGGCTGGTTCTGTGCCTCACGAAGGCACTGTTGTAGAGATCGTAGGTACTGGCGGTGATGAGGCTAATACGTTCAACATTTCTACCACATCTGGTTTCATCATTTCCGCAACAGGTATTCCTGTAGCGAAACATGGTAACCGTAGTGTATCTAGTAAATGTGGCGCTGCAGATTTGATTGAAGCGTTGGGGGCTAAATTAGAGCTTAACGGCGAGCAAAACGAAGCGGTTCTTAACAAAGCCAATATGTGCTTTATGTTTGCTCCTGTATATCACCAAGCCATGAAGTATGCTGGTCCTGTACGTAAGGCGTTAGGTGTTCGTACGGTGTTCAATATCCTCGGCCCGTTGGCAAATCCAGCAGGCGCAACTGTGGAGTTGATGGGTGTTTACGACAAATCCTTAGTAGAGCCATTGGCTCGTGTTTTATCTAACCTTGGCGTTAAACGCGGTGCAGTGGTACACGGCTTTGATGGTCTCGATGAGATTACGGCTACAAATAAAACGTACGTATGCGAAATTAATAATGGTATTTTCACAAGCTACGAATTCGATCCTAAGGACTATGGTTTCGAATACGCTGATAAAACTGAGCTTGAAGGTGGCGACGCAACAGTAAATGCTGAGATTACACGCCGCGTTCTCGGTGGTGAGCATGGCGGTAAACGTACCGCAGTTCTTCTCAATGCTGGCATGGCGATTTACCTTGCAAAAGATGGTATTACATTAGCAGAGGGCGTTGAAGAGGCAAAAAACATGATCGACTCTGGCAAGGCTCTTGCTACAATGGAACAGTTTGTGAAAGTAACACAAGAGGTGTAACCATTGATTTTAGATAAGATTATAGAGGCGACCAAAATTCGGGTAGCCCAAGAAAAACAGGTGGAATCTCCAGAGTCTGTGAAAGCAGCAGCTTTAGCATTACCATCTGATACGGGATTTTCGTTTGAAGCGGCCCTTCGTCAGCAAGATTTCAACTTTATTTGCGAAGTGAAAAAGGCATCTCCATCAAAAGGCATCATAGTAGAGCACTTCCCCTATTTAGACATCGCCAAAGAATATGAAGTGGCTGGTGCAGCAGCTATCTCTGTATTAACAGAGCCAGATTTCTTTAAAGGTGATAAAACATATCTTCAAGAAATTGCAAGCACTCTGAAAATCCCTGTGCTTCGTAAGGACTTCATCATCGATGAATACCAAATTTACCAAGCAAAGGTATGGGGTGCTAGTGCAATCCTATTAATCTGTGCATGTTTAGATATGCCTACGCTGACAAAGTTCTGTGAGTTAGCTGATTCTCTTGGCTTATCCTCTTTGGTAGAGGCCCATGACGAACATGAGGTACAAATGGCTATCGATTGCGGTGCCCGCATTATTGGCGTTAACAATCGGAATCTCAAGGACTTCACTGTAGATGTACAAAATAGTGTACGCTTACGCAATCTTGTGCAAGACGATGTGATCTTCGTATCTGAAAGCGGCCTTGAAACTCCAGAGGACATCCAAGTATTGCGGGATAACAATATCGGAGTAGCCTTGATGGGGGAAACCTTCATGCGTTCCCCTAACAAGGTGGAAAAACTGGCATATCTCTATGGTTCAACCTACTACACACCAAAGATTAAGATGTGCGGTATATCCAAGATAGAAACAATTCCTGCTGTAATAGAAGCAAATCCTGACTACATGGGTCTTGTATTTGCACCAAGCAAACGACAAGTTACTGTAGACCAAGCTAAATCATTGGTCAAAGAACTACATAAGCAATATGGAAATCGATATAGTCGAGACTCAGAACAATACAGTAATCAGACACTTATACATCAAGAATTTATTAAAACGGTAGGCATTTTTGTCAATGAAACGCTAGATAATCTCGTTACGATTGCCACAGAAGTAAATCTTGATGCGGTGCAATTGCACGGTGATGAAGATGAAGCTTTCATCCAATCCTTAAAAGAACGTACTAATGTAGAGGTTTGGAAGGCTGTTCAAATCCGCAGTGCTGCAGATGCAGAGGCGTGGATTGATAGCAGTGCTGATATGCTATTATTTGATGCGTACCACAAAGACGAGCGAGGCGGTACGGGTGAAGTATTCGACTGGTCCTCGTTAGATGAGTTTGAACGACCGTTTATGCTCGCTGGTGGTATCGATAGCACCAATGTGGCGCGTGCCATTCGTACGGTTCGACCGTACGGCATCGATATCAGTAGCGGCATTGAAACAGAAGGCGTGAAGGACGATGAGAAGATAAAAGCTTTCACCAACATCGTAAGAACAATAGCAATGCCATAGCATGGCGTGCTAGCAGGAATGGTATATAGAAAGGTAAGTTATATGAGTGAACAAAGACATGGCTATTTTGGCTCCTTTGGGGGTCAATTTATGCCAGAAACATTGATGAATGCAGTTATCGAATTGGAAGAGGCGTACAATAAGTACAAAGATGATCCTGATTTCGTACATGAACTTGAGGATTTACATAAAAAATATACAGGTCGTCCATCCCTGTTATACTATGCGGACCGTATGACAAAGGACCTTGGGGGAGCCAAAATTTATTTAAAACGTGAGGACTTAAACCATACTGGTTCTCACAAGTTGAATAACGTAATCGGCCAAATGTTATTGGCAAAACGGATGGGTAAAACACGCGTTATTGCTGAAACTGGGGCAGGTCAACACGGCGTGGCAACGGCTACTATCGCTGCATTGATGGGCATGGAATGCGAAGTATACATGGGTGCAGAGGACTGTGAACGTCAGGCGCTTAACGTATATCGTATGGAATTGCTAGGTGCTAAGGTGCATTCTGTAACAACAGGGACTAGCACATTGAAAGATGCGGTTTCCGAAGCGTTGCGCGAATGGACAAACCGCATGTCCGATACGCACTATGTATTGGGCTCCGTTATGGGTGCCCATCCATTCCCTATGATCGTTCGTGATTTCCAATCTATTATCAGTCGTGAAGCGCGTGAGCAAATCCTCGAAGCAGAAGGTAAATTGCCAACGGCTGTTATGGCTTGCGTAGGCGGTGGCTCCAATGCGATGGGCATGTTCTATCACTTTATTCCAGATGAAGGGGTTCGTCTCATCGGTTGTGAAGCAGCAGGTCGCGGCATCGATACAGAGGAACATGCAGCAACAATCGCGAAGGGGTCTGTTGGTATTTTCCACGGTATGAAATCTTACTTCTGTCAAGATGAAGACGGTCAAATTGCTCCAGTATATTCTATTTCTGCAGGTCTCGATTACCCTGGCATCGGTCCTGAACATGCGTACTTGCACGATAGCGGGCGTGCTGAATATGTGCCTGTTACAGATGACGAAGCAGTAGATGCCTTTGAATATTTATCTCGCTTGGAAGGTATTATTCCTGCGATTGAAAGTGCTCATGCGGTGGCACATGCACGTAAAATTGCTCCTACTATGAGCAAGGACGACATCATTATTATTTGTTTATCTGGTCGCGGTGACAAAGACGTAGCGGCTATGGCGAAATATAGAGGGGTGGATCTTCATGAGTAAAATTAAAGACGCTTTCACAAAGGGCAAGGCATTCATCCCGTTCATTAGTGCTGGTGACCACGGTATTGAAAATACAGAACGTTATATTCGCATTATGGTGAAAGCCGGTGCAGACATGGTGGAAATCGGTATTCCTTTCTCCGATCCCACAGCGGAAGGCCCAGTTATCCAAGAAGCAAGTACACGCGCATTATCTACAGGCGTAAAAATCAATGATATCTTCGATATGGTGCGTCGTCTGCGTACAGGTGATGATGCGGTGACTATACCGCTCGTATTCATGACCTATTTGAATCCTATTTATGTATTTGGTCGTGAAAAATTCTTTACCCTCTGTGAAGAGGTGGGAATCTCTGGTGTTATCGTACCAGACATGCCATTTGAAGAAAAAGGCGAGCTCGGTAGTGTGGCTCATAAGCATGGTGTTGAAGTTGTATCCTTAATTGCGCCAACATCTGAAAACCGCATCGAAATGATTGCCAAAGACGCAGAAGGCTTTGTATACTGCGTATCCTCACTTGGCGTTACAGGCATGCGCAGTGAAATTAAGACGGATATTAAATCCATTGTTGAAATGATTCGCAAATATACGGATATCCCGGTAGCTGTCGGTTTTGGTATCTCTAAGCCAGAACAAGCGGAAGCTATGGCGCGCGTATCCGACGGTGCTATCGTAGGCTCTGCCATCGTTAAAATCGTGGCAGAACACGGTGAACATGCGGATCAAGCGTTGTTTGATTACGTACAATCCATGAAACAAGCTGTTCTAAAGGCTAGTGTATAATAAATGATTTTATTTAAATACCGGTTTTAGTAAGTCATTTAGATTTTTTAGAATATTTTGACATAGAAAAACTGCACCCCAAAAATTGAATTCAATTTTTGGGGTGCAGTTCATTTGGTATTTAATGTTGTTCATGTGCATGTTGGTTATGATGAGCATGCACTTTTTTATATGTGTTCTCTTTTGGTGGTTTTGGCACAGGAGCGAGGCTTAGTCATTAGAGGATTCAGAACGTTGGTGTCGTTCGCTGCGTTTTGCTGTTGCATTTTTATCATGCTTTTCACGTTCAGATATTCTATGCTTTCTGTGCTTTTTCTTTTTATCATTTACTTTGTACCATGGATGATCGCTGCTATCTACTGTGCCATCATCATTTTTTACCATGCGATGGTTTTCACCGATTTTGAAGTGATAATCTTTGGCTTAGGCTATATTGGCACCAATACCAACTGTTAAGAAGGCACCTAAACTGGCCAAGGCTACTGATTTAATTAATTTAGCTTTCATAATTATCTCCTGCATAATTAATTGCACGAATTTTAGTTGTAAGAAATATATCTGTAGTATAGGTAGATTTCATGAACAAAAAATGAATCAACTAAGTTGATAAATCATAGTATAATAGGAATATCTATATATGTTTATTATCTAATATTATCTAAGATAATAGTAGGAGCTTTATGAAACAGAGAGTATACGAAATCCTCTATCGTGAGCTAGTGGAAAACTATGCGAACAGTAAGGGACGTACCAATACAGCCGATTTTTGGCTCACCATAAGTGCTATATCCTTTGTATATGGCTTAATTATATGTATTACAGGTCTTGCAACCTACATACCGTACGGATTTCTTTATGCTGTCTCTATTGGTGGCGGTGTATTATTTGTATTGTCCATCCTGTTATGCTTGCCGAAGATTATGCTAATGGCAAGACGGTTACGAGACTCTAATAATGATCCAACGTTGATGATTTTGCTTTTGGTTCCTATTTTAGGCTGGCTTGCATTATTGTATCTATTCTGTAAGCGCACATCGCCTGTATCTAATGGAGTAGAGGAAAAACGTTCCGTATCGGGCCTCTTTATTGTGACTATATTAGTATTAGGCTGCTTAGCTATTAGTGCAGGTAGTACAATGATTAATCATAATTTTATAGTAGAGGAGACTGCTTATGGCAATTTAGAACCTAGTTCGTTAACGAAACAAGCAAATCGTCTTTTACAAAGTGAAACGGCTACAACAGAGGGGCGTACTGTGGTAAGTAATTATTATGAAGCTCTCAATAAAAAGGATTATCATGGTGCATATCGTTATTTGAGCGCTCGTGCTATGGAACGATATGGTACCTTTGAACTATGGGAACAAGCCATGACTAAGAAAGAGGTTCCTAAGGTGAAAGCGATACAGCTTGACTATGTTTCTCAAGACCAAGATGATGATATTGTTGTAAACTATATGGGCTTTACCGTTACTTTTAAAGATAAATCAGAGCCTTTATTAGTTCGTTTGCATAATGAAGGCAAAGGCTGGGGCATTGTTGCTATTGAAGCCGCAGAGGAGGATTAGGTTATGTCAACCATAAATATATATGATTTGAACTATACTGATGCCTTCAAATTAGGTATTAGGAACTATGCTAATTTTAACGGTCGTGTTAGCCGTAGTGAATATTGGCGATTCGTGGCAGGCGTTACATTGATACAAGGATTACTTGGCATTTTAGCTTTACTTTGTAGTACCTTGGGCTTCCCTAATTATGAAGCGCTTATCGATAATATTGCTGTAGGGGTATCCCTTTTCTTTATAGTTCCCAATATAGCTATCACAGTGCGGCGTATGCATGATATTAGCCGGAGTGGTTGGACGCAGCTAATCTCATTTATTCCTGTTATAGGATTCTTTATATTTCTCATTTACGAATTGCGTCGTGGCGATCAAAGAGAGAATTCATATGGTGAAAGAACCGGATATACACCTATTACTCCTGAGGTTAGCAAAGCTACTGGTCTAGAAGAAACTCCATCCCGTCGCCAAGATTGGGCGATGGGGATTGCTATCTTTATTATCCAATCTATTATTATTGCTGATATCATTAGAGAGATATTATGGTATGGTATTAATGGGAATGGATATATGTAATAAAGATCTGTATTTATTAACAATCTCATTATTTTATTTTATAAAAGTTTAACATCTCCTTTATAGACAATATAACACTTTATAGTA